>Ga0299906_10000435_pt1 | contig 39243 bp, 35 predicted proteins | sample RVTome_14_FD_200259 | JGI IMG/M metagenome (GOLD analysis project Ga0299906, IMG submission 200259) | Soil microbial communities from uranium-contaminated site in the Upper Colorado River Basin, Wyoming, United States - RVT145D125 (version 2) ... | reverse complement strand
TCCCGCTCCGCCAGCGAGATGGCCAGCACCACCCCGCGGCCCTCGCCCTCCCGGCCCAGCCCCCACGCGGCGCCCACGCGCACGGCGAAGTCGGCGATCGGCTCGCCCCCGAGCTCCGGCACGATCACGACGACCAGCGCCACGCCCGTCGCTGCGAGCAGCTCGCGGCTCGTCGCCTCCAGCGCCCGCTCGTCGCCTGGAGCGAGGACGCCCGCGCGGTCGTGGACGGCTGAGCCGCCGGGCGGCGGCAGCTCGGTGTGCGCGGCGAGCCCGGCATCGAGCGACTGCGCGCCCAGGTCGCGAGGACAGGGCGAGCGCCGACCGGATGCGGGACGCGGGGGGCACGTGCCCGGCAGAATAGGTGAGCCCTCCTCGCTCCGTCAAACACGGCGGTTGCACTCGCGTCCTCGTGCCGCTGGCGCTGCCCCGCCAGCCCGTCTTGACCCCGCGCTGCTTCGCGATGTGCGGTAGGCCTCCACCACGTTGCTGTGGCAGCGGCGACGACCTGCCCCTTTGCGATCGGAGTGCGGAGGCCTCCCCGATCCGATAGATTCGACGAAGACACCATGGCGATCCTGCGACGGCTGCCCGGCCCGCTCCTGAGGGCCTCGATCGGAGCCCTTCTCGTCGCTGGTCCGGCCCGCGCCGAGCACTACGACGTCCGCGTGCACGACCCGGTCATGGTCGAGCAGAATGGGACCTACTACGTCTTCCACACCGGCCGCGGCGTGGGCGTGCTGTCCTCCGACGACATGCAGACGTGGGAGCCTCGACCGCCGGCCTTCCAGGAGCCGCCCGGCTGGGCGACGGAGACGGTCCCGCGCTTCCGCGGCAGCCTCTGGGCGCCGGACATCTCGTACCACGACGGCACCTACACCCTGTACTACTCCGCCTCCAGCTTCGGCTCGAACGACTCCGCCATCGGCGTGGCCACCAACACCACCCTCGATCCGGACGATCCGGACTACGCCTGGGTCGACCACGGGCCCGTGGTCCGCTCGGTCCGGGGGCGCGACCTGTGGAACGCCATCGACCCCAACCTGGTGCTGGACGACCAGGGCACCCCCTGGCTTTCCTTCGGCTCGTTCTGGAGCGGGATCAAGCTGGTCCGGCTGAGCGAGGACCGGCTCTCGCTGGCCCGGCCCCAGGAGTGGCACACCATCGCCGCGCGGAACCGCTACTGGAAGCTCCCGGAGGCCGACGCGGGCGACACCCTGAGCAGCGCCATCGAGGCGCCGTTCATCTTCAAGAAGGACGGGTGGTACTACCTGTTCGTGTCCTGGGACCGGTGCTGCGCCGGCGCGGAGAGCACCTACAAGGTGGTCGTGGGCCGCTCGCGCGACGTGACGGGGCCCTACCTGGACCGGGAAGGGGAGGACATGCGCTTCGGCGGAGGCAGCCTCGTGGTCCGGGGCGGCGCCGCCTGGGCCGGGGTCGGCCACAACTCCGCCTACACCTTCGATGGCACCGACTACCTGGTGTTCCACGGGTACGACGTCGGCGACGAGGGCCGGCCCAAGCTGTGGATCGAGCAGATCGAGTGGGACCGCGACGCGTGGCCCCGGGTGACTCTGGACGCGGAGACGGAACGCTGAGACCCGATGTGCTGGCTGCCGGCCTGCTGGCGCTGGCCGTGGCGGCGCCAGCCGTCGCCCAACCGGCGCGGGTCACGACCGCTTCCGCTCCGGAGGACGTGCCGATCCACGACCCGGTCCTTATCGAGGCCGACGGCACCTGGTACCTGTTCGGCACCGGCCGGGGTATCGACGTCTGGGCGTCGGAGGATCTCCGGGAATGGCGGCGCCTCGAGCCGCTGTTCGCCGAGACGCCGCCCTGGGTCCTCGAGCTGCTCCCCGAGTTCGGCAACCACATCTGGGCACCGGACATCTTCCATCACGACGGCACCTACTACCTCTACTACTCGGTCTCGGCGTTCGGCCGGAACAACTCCGCGATCGGCGTCGCCACCACCACCCGCACCCTCGACCCCGAGGACCCCGGCTTCGGTTGGACCGACCGCGGCATGGTCGTCCAGTCCGTCCCCGGGCGGGACATGTGGAACGCCATCGACCCCCACGTGATCCGCGACGAAGCGGGCGTGCCGTGGATGTCCTTCGGTTCCCACTGGGGCGGGATCAAGCTCGTTCGGCTCGCGCCCGACCTCACCGCCGTGGCCGAGCCCCCGGAGTGGCACACCATCGCCGCCCGGCACCGCTACTGGAAGCTCGACGAGCGCGACGCGGGGGACTCCGCCAACCCGGAGCTCGACTACGAGACGCTCTACCCGAAAGAGATCCTGGAGCTGAACCGCGCGTCCGAGAGCGGCGCCGTCGAGGCGCCGGTGATCTTCTGGAGGGACGGTTTCTACTACCAGTTCGTCTCGTGGGACCGCTGCTGCCGCGGCGTGGAGAGCACGTACCAGGTCGTCGTCGGCCGCTCCACCGAGATCGCGGGTCCGTACCTCGACCGGGAGGGCGAGAGCATGGTGTGGGGCGGCGGCACCCTCGTGACCCGGGGGTTCGAAGACAGCGAGCGCTGGGCGGCCGGCGGACACAACGACGTCGTCAGCATCGACGGCACCGACTCCCTCGTCTTCCACGCCTACGACGCCACCGACGAGGGCCACTCGAAGCTCCTGATCCGCGAGATCCGCTGGGACGAGCACGGATGGCCGACGGTCGAGGTGGACGGGCCGTAGCCCTGCGGCGCGCCGCTTGCCCAGATCCGGGGCCTCGAGCACCCATCAGAAGGGCACTCGCCGGCATCAGCGCGCGCGTGCGCAGGGCGGCTCGCCCTACTGTTCCGGCGCCGCGAGCATCGCGAGCCCCGCCCGCGCGCGCACGTCCTTCCGGTCGACCTTCACGTCGGGCCGGGTCGGGTGCTCCGACTCGCTCTCGAAGCGGATCAGGTACTGGCTGGTGAGCTCGGCTGCGGTCCGCTTCAGCAGTCCGGCGGCGGATCCCGGATCGACCACCACGTCGTGGCCGCCCCCGTACGCCTTCGTCACGGTGTTGAAGAACGGTGCGACCTCCCAGGAGATGCCGCGACCGCTGAACCGGAAGCCGCCCCCCCCCGTGATCAGGACGACCACGGGCATGGCCTGGGCCTCGGGGATCGCCCGCAGGGTTCCCTCGACGACCGTCTGGTCGTGGGGGATCGAGTCGCCGGTGACGGCCACCACCACGCGGCGCGCGAGGGGCTCCTCCTGGAGATCGCTGGAAGCCTGGATCATGGTCTCGAGCGTCTGCGGGTAGCCTCCCGTGGCGATCTTGCGGAGGAGGCCCTCACCGGCCTCGGGGTCGACACCGAACTCGACGGCCTGGAACGCCCGCCCGCCGCAGGTCCAGACGGTGAGCCTGGTCCACTCCGGGAGAGCCCGCCAGAACTCCATGGCCGCCGGTACCAGGGTCGTCGCGTACTCGTTCCCCATGGCCTGGCTGCTGTCGAGGATGAGAGCCACGTCGACGGGCCGCTGGTCGCGGGCGATGCCGAGCACCGCACGTTTCTTCCCGTCCTCCTCGATCTCGAAGTCGGCGGCGGTCAGGTCGTCCACGGTTCCTCCGTCCTTCGTGGACACGCCGACCGAGACCTCGCGAGTGAGGACCTCGGCTGCCGCGGTTTGAGCGAGGGCGAGAACCAGTACGAACGGAAGCGGGGACATGCGACACCTCCTCGGGGCGGTCGGGTAACGGAAGGGCTTCGCGGCGGCGCTCACGGGACCTCGAACACCTGCCGCGCCAGCTCGGCGGCGTCCTCCGCGTCCGCGTCGAAGGGCCGCAGCCGGAACGAGTAGCGGTAGCCGGGTTCCATCAGCCGGTACCTCTCGAGGGTCTGCTGGCCCCAGGAGTCGTTCCCGCCCACGCCCATCTGCCTGTGGTCCAGGTCGAGAGAGACCAGGTCACGGGGCTTCACGTCGCTGACGTGGCGGTTGACGGCTTCGTGGCGCGGCTCGTAGCCGGCCTCGGGGCTCTCGAAGTCCTCGAGCAGGCTGTGGTGCGCACCCACGCTCAGGTGGGGCATCCCGACGGCGAGCAGCCCCACGCCGTCGCCGTCGGTGAGGGACACCCAGCGCACGTCGGTCTTGTAGCCGTTCTCCTGGGGCCTCACGTAGGGCACGTACTGGTCGGCCACGCTGCTCTCGTAGCGTCCCACGTAGGCAGCGCTGTTGCGGTCCCAGTAGTTCTCGAAGGGGCCTCGGCCGTACCAGGTCATCCGGTCGAAGCGGCGCGGCAGCTCGAGGTTCGTGCCGAAGCGCGGCAGCTCGGGCAGCGATGCGGACGCCTTCCCGAAGGCGGTCTCGACGAGGACGTCGCCGCTGCCGAGGACGGTGTAGGTGGTGGCGTAGGTCGCGACGGGCTCACTCGCCTCGTCGGTCACCCGCCAGTCGAAGCGGACGCGGACGGCGCGGTCGCCGAGGGGCGTGACCTGGGCTCCGGTGAGCGTGGACCGCTCCGCCGCGCGGCGCCACACGGCCGCCCGGCGCGGAAGGCCGTTCCCCCAGTCGTTGTCCGTGGCCGCGCGCCACAGGTTGAGGCGGGGCCCGCGACGGATCAGCTCGGTCCCCGCGTAGCGCAGCGAGGCCAGGGTTCCGGCCGCGAGGTCGAAGCGGGCGGTGAAGTCCGGCCCGCCCACCGTGGCAGTGTCCTGACCCTGCTCCAGGGTCACCGCGGGAAGCGACGACGGGTCGGTGGCCGCGACGTGCGCCGCGACGGGGAGCGCGAGCTGCGCCGAGGCCTCCTCGTGGCCGGCGGGAACGAGACGGTGGGTCCGCTTGCGCCGCAGGCTCAGGTCCAGGAAGTACTCGACGCCGGGCCGGGGCGCCGGGAGCGAGTACCCGAGCTGCACGGATGCGCTCTCCCCGGGGGCGGCGGCCAGGTCGTCCACGCTCCCGCTTTCGACCGCGGCGCCGTCGGCGCGGACCGTCCACTCCAGCCGGTAGTCGGAGAGGTCCGTGAAGGTGTAGCCGTTGCTCAGGCGGACCCGGCGCGCGGCCAGGTCCTCGGGCTCGAAGCTCACGTACTGGTAGGCCTTCTTGATCTCGTGGAGGGCGGGCTTCGGGGTCTGGTCCGGCCACACCAGCCCGTTGGTGCAGAAGTTCGAGTCGCTGGGCGTGCCGGGGGGACCGAAGTCGCCGCCGTAGGCCCAGTACTCGTCCCCCTCAGCGGTCTTCTGCAGCAGGCCCTGGTCCATCCAGTCCCAGACGTAGCCGCCGATCAGGCGGGGGTAGCGGTGGACCAGCTCCCAGTACTCGGGGACGTTGCCGTTGGAGTTCCCCATGGCGTGGGTGTACTCGATCATGACGAAGGGGCGCGTCTCGCCGGGCTGGGTGGCGAGCTGCTCCGCGTACTCGAGAGACGGGTACATCCGGCTCACGAAGTCCGCGTAGGCGAAGTCGTAGGGCTGGCCGGCGGCCCCCGCGTAGTGGATCGGCCGGGTGGGGTCGAGGTCGCGGATCCAGCCGGCCATGGCGGCGTGGTTGGGTCCCGTGCCCGACTCGTTGCCCAGGGACCAGATCACGATCGAGGGGTGGTTCTTGTCCCGCTCCACCATCCGGATCGCCCGCTCCAGGAACGCGGTGCTCCAGACCGGCTGGTTCGAGAACCAGCCGCCGAGCTGGTGCGTCTCCAGGTTCGCCTCGTCCATCACGTACAGGCCGTAGCGGTCGCACAGCTCGTACCACTCGGGGTTGTTCGGGTAGTGGGAGGTGCGGACGGCGTTGAGGTTGAACGCCTGCATCAGCTCGATGTCCCGGATCATGTCCTCCCGGGAGACCACCTTCCCCTCGAGCTGGTCGTGGTCGTGGCGGTTGACGCCCTTGATCAGGACCGCCCGGCCGTTCACCCGGAGCTGGCCGTCGCGGATCTCCACCTCCCGGAAGCCGACGTCGGCGCCCACGGCCTCCACGGTGTTCCCCGACGGGTCCTTCAGGGAGAGCACGAGCCGGTAGAGGTTCGGGGTCTCGGCGCTCCACTTGAGGGGATTCGCCACCTCCAGGGTCATGAGCGCGAAGGGCACTGTGCCGTGGATCGGGTAGCGCTGGTCGAGGATCCGGCCCACGGGGAGCACGCCTGGCGCGTCGAGGACGGGCCGGCGCTCGGCGTCGTAGAGCTGCGCCTCGACCTGCCAGTCGTCGATCCCGGCCTCGGTCAGGTTCGCGATCTCGGGCCGGATCTGCAGGGTCGCGTCCCGGTACTCGTCGTCCAGGCAGGGCCGGGCGAAGAAGTCGAAGATCTGGACCTTCGGGCGCGCGACGAGGTAGACGTCCCGGTGGATGCCGCTGAGCCGCCAGTGGTCCTGGTCCTCGAGGTAGCTGCTGTCGCTCCAGCGCAGCACCTGGACGGCCAGGCTGTTCTCGCCGGGCCGCACGTGGCTCGTCACGTCGAACTCGGCGGGGAGCCGGCTGTCCTCGCTGTAGCCCACCCGCGTCCCGTTGACCCAGACGAAGCACGCCGAGCTGACGCCCCCGAGGTGGAGGACGACCTGCCGGCCCGCCCACTCCTCCGGAACGGTGAAGGTGCGGACGTAGGAGCCGACGGGGTTGTCCTCCGTGGGCACGCGCGGCGGGTCCACGGGTGAGAAGGGGTACTTCACGTTCGTGTAGATCGCCACGCCGAAGCCCTGCAGCTCCCAGTTGGAGGGCACCCGGATGTCGGCCCAACCCGACGTGTCGGCGTCCTCCGCCCAGAACGAGCCCGGAGTCTCGGCGGGGTTGCGGGCGAAGTGGAACTTCCAGGTGCCGTTCAGCGAACGGACCCAGGGAGACGACGCCCGGTCGCCGGCGAGGGCGCCCTGGGCATCCGGGAACGGCACCAGGGTGGCGTGGGCGGGCATCCGGTTGATCTCGACGACCTGGGGGTCCTCCCAGGGTGGGAGGTCCTCCCCTTCCCAGTGGCTCGTGAACTGGGCCGTGGCGTCGGCTGCGAGCGCGAGGGAGACGAGTGCGGGCGGCAGGACCGCGGCGAGCGAGTTGTGACGCATGGGTGAGCCTCTTCCTTCAGGGGTGCCTGGCTCCAGAGTGTATCGGAACGGGGTCCCCAAACGGCTGGATCGAAGGGAGGATGTCCGAAGACCCCCGCCCCCGGACTACTCGGCAGCCTCCAGGTCGAGGATGTACAGCCCCTCCCCTACACCGGCGGCCAGGCCGACCCGCGGGACCTGGAACGCGACGTAGCGGCCGTCGTCGCTCACCACGGGGTTCGACGCCTTGAAACGCCCACCGTCGCTGAACCACGTGACCCGCTCGTAGCGGCCGCCGCCGTCGAGGGCCAGCTTCCAGAGGTCCACGTGGCCCGACCCGAGCCCGTTGTGGCGGTCGCACTCCACCAGGGTGTGGGCGCCGTCGGGGTAGATCCCCTCCGGCTCGTCGTAGCGGTCCGGGGAGAGGGAGTGGTTGACGACCCGTCCCGTCTCGAGATCGAGCGCCATGACCTCGGTGCCCTGGTAGTCGTAGGCCGAGAAGGTCAGCCAGCGCTCGTCCGGGGGAACGAAGCTCTGGGTCTCCAGGTCGGCCTCGAAGTCGAGGTCGCGCTCGTCGAGGACGAGCCGCTGGCGCGCCAGGCGGGGCCGCTCCCCCGAGGTGTCCACGTCGGCGACCCAGAGCTGCGACACGCCCTCGGGGATCCGATCCGGGTAGTTGTCGTGGTCGACCGCCCAGGCGATGCGCATCCGGGTCCTCGAGACGGCGGGTCCCTCGGAGCAGCGCTCCCCCAGGGACAGCGGCGGCCCGTCCAGGGCGCTGCTCAGGTACCAAAGCTCGGCCGTCCTCACCCGGGCGTCGGCGTGGCGCTCCGGGTCGTAGCTGCGCGAGCCCGACAGCAGGACGTCGCCGTTGCTCAGGTAGAGCGCCCGGGTGTAGCCGTGGTGCTTGTAGTGATGGGTGAGCGGGCGGATCGCGCCCGTCTGGAGCTCGATCTCCAAGACGTCGCCGTAGGTGCGCTCCATGAACAGGATCCGTCGCCCGTCGTGGGACCAGTCGGCGCGCTGGCCGAAATGGGTGACGCGGCGGATCGAGTCGGGGAACGCGTCGGCGGTCCACTCCGCGGGGGGCGCGTGCTGTCCCCGGGCCGGGCCGGCGGCGAGGACCAGGCCGGCCAGCGCAGCCGCGACACCCGCGGCGGACCGCCCCGCCGGAACTGCTCCCGTCCTCACCGCGCGACGCATGTCGGGCCCTCCCGTTTCGCCGGGGAGACTACCAGCTCGCGGGGCGGGCTGCTGGGCGCCCGGATGGTGGTGCCCACGAACATGGTGTCGTCCATGAGCGGCCTGCTGGGCCTGGCCGCTGCGGGCTTCGACGGTCCACAGGCGCCGCCCGGTGACGGCCGGTCCGCTCGGGCCCAACCAGCGGTCGCTCCGTTCCCGGACGCTGCAGCTTCGGGACCGGGCCTGGACTTGCCTGTGGCACTTCGATCCCTGGTGGGAGCTGGGCGAGGCCCGCTATCTCGGGCATCCCGCCGGGGTCGGACCTCGAGTCCACGAAGCTCCCGGGCTACACCGTCGAGGTCCGGCGCGTGTGGTTCGAGGCCGGCCTGCGCCGCGTGCTCTGGACCGCCACCGGCACCGCCGAAGGCTGGAGGCTGCGCCGGTTCTCGCCGTCGCTGCTGGACGCGGCGGCGGCGGAGCGCCGCCGCCGCCCCCCGGAATCGCCCCGGAGATCGGAACCGGGGCCCGACTGGAGGCTCGACCCGTTCTGGATGGCCTTCCCCGAGCTCGGCTGGAGGCCGGGGACGTCGAGGTGGCGGAGCGGGTCGTTCCGTTGATTGCCCCGCCCGGGCAAGGGCGCTAGTCTCGGCTCACGAATGCCGATGCGTCGCGACGTGGAACGCGCAGCGGGGGCGCTCCGCAGCGCGCTCGCGCGACGCTGATGGACGTCCGTGGGCGCCGCGTCCTCGTGACCGGCGGCGGCGGGTTCATCGGGAGCCACCTGACGGAGCGGCTCGCCGAGCACAACGAGGTCACCGTCTACGACAGCGGAGCGAGGGACGCGCTGCGCTTCACGGACCTCGCCGAGCATCCGCGGGTGAAGCTCGTCCGCGGCGACGTCCTGGACCGGCCGCTGCTCCGGGAGAGCGCCGAGGGGGTCGACGTCGTGATCCACCTGGCCGCCGTCGCCGGCGTGCCGAACTACTCCAGCAGGCCGGTCGCCACCATGGAGACGAACATGCTCGGGGCCGCGAACCTGCTGCGCGTGGCGCTGGAGATCGGCCGGCCGCTCTTCGTCAACTTCTCGTCGAGCGAGGTCTACGGCCCGTGGGCGGAGGCCGCTCGCGAGGGGGACGCCACCGCACCCGGGCCGGCCGGCGTCTCGCGCTGGACCTACGCCGTGAGCAAGCTCGCAGCCGAGCACCTGTGCCTCGCCTACCATCGCGAGCATGGGTTGCCCGTGATCTCGATCCGGCCGTTCAACGTCTACGGCCCGCGCCAGGTCGGCGAGGGAGCGGTCCGCAGCTTCGTCGAGCGGGCGCTCCGGAACGAGACGCTGCACCTCCACGACGACGGGAGCCAGCGGAGGGCCTGGTGCTACGTCGACGACCTGGTCGAGGGCTGCCTCGCCTGCCTCGCGACGCCGGGGGCGATCGGCGAGGTGGTCAACCTCGGCAACCCGGACGCCGTGGTCAGCGTCCGCGAGCTGGCCGAGACGGTGGTGGAGCTGTGCGCCTCCCGCTCGAGGATCGAGTCGGTTCCGTACGCGGCGGAGTCCGAGGTGCACACCCGCAGCCCGGACATCGGAAAGGCCACGGCGCTGCTGGGCTTCCGCCCGCGGGTCGCCCTCCGGGAGGGGCTCGCCCGGACCGTGGAGTGGCAGCGGAGCGCGACGCGCTCCGCTGAGGAGCCCCGGTGAACGTCCTGGGCATCACCCACGGGATCGACTCGGCGGCGGCTCTCACCCGCGGCGGGGAGATCGCCGCGGCGGTCACGGACGAGCGCTACACCGGCAGGAAGCACTCCCGGGACTTCCCCGCCCGGTCCATCGACTTCTGCCTTCGCCAGGCGGGCGTGACGCTGCCCGAGCTCGACGCCGTGGCGTTCTTCTGGAACCCCGGCGTGCACCTGGAGAGCTTCGACCCGCGCCGCTCGCAGGTGCGGCATCACGGGGAGCTCCTCGCCTCCCTGCCCAACCACCTGATCGCGATGTACCCGCGCCGCTGGCAGGACCTCCGGGTGGCTCACGTGGAGCAGCGCTTCCTCCTCGAGGGCGTCGAGCGACCCCTCGCGCTCCACTACGTGAGCCACCACGTGGCCCACGCCGCGAGCTGCTTCTTCCCGTCGGAGTTCGAGGAAGCCGCGATACTGACCGTGGACGGCTACGGGGAACGCACCTCCGCGTTCCTGGGCAGGGGCCGCGGCTCCCGCATCGAGCGCCTTCGGGAGATCGAGTTTCCCCACTCCCTGGGCGCGTTCTACGCGGCGATGACCCAGTACCTGGGCTTCCTTCCCAACTGCGACGAGGGAAAGCTGATGGGCCTCGCGGCCCACGGCGAGCCGCGCTACGCGAAACCGCTCCGGGAGATCGTGCGGATCACCCCCGATGGGGGCCTCGAGGTCGACCTCAGCTACTTCGCTTACCACCAGGAGCGCCCCCGCCGCTACGCGCGCAAGCTCCTGGATCTCCTCGGGGCCGACCGGCGCCCCGACGATCCGATCGAGGACCGGCACAAGGACGTCGCGGCGAGCGCGCAGCTGGTGCTCGAGGAGGTGCTGGTCAGCATGGCCCGGCGGCTGCGGAGCGAGACCGGCCTCTCGCGCCTCGTCCTGGCAGGAGGCGTCGCCCTGAACTGCGTCGCGAACACCCGGGTCATCGAGGAGGGAGGCTTCGATGACGCCTTCATCCAGCCGGCGGCCGGAGACAACGGCGCGGCCCTGGGGGCGGCGCTCTACGTCACCCACCAGCTCGGCGACGTTCCACGCAGCGGCGGACCCTACACCGACTTCCTGGGCCCGTGCTTCGCCGAGGGGGAGATCGAGGGCGAGCTGCGCGATGCCGGGCTCCGCTACGAGCGCTCCCCCGACGTCGCCAGCGCCTGCGCGGAGCGCCTCGCCCACGGCGAGATCCTCGGCTGGTTCCAGGGCCGGATGGAGTTCGGACCCCGGGCCCTGGGCGGTCGGAGCATCCTCGCGGACCCGCGGGATCCCGGAGTCAAGCAGCGGCTGGACGCCACGATCAAGCGCCGGGAGGCGTTCCGGCCCTACGCCCCCGCGGTGCTCGAGGAGGCGCACTCGCGGTTCTTCTCGGGCCCGGGGACCTCGCCCTTCATGCTCAAGAGCTACCAGGTCCGCCCCGACGCGCGCGCGGCGATCCCGGCCGTGGTCCACGTGGACGGCTCGGCCCGCGTGCAGACCGTCGACGAGGGCCGAAACCCGCTGCTCTACGACCTGATCCGGCGCTTCGAGGAGCGCACCCGTGTCCCCGTCGTGCTGAACACCTCGTTCAACGGGCGCGGCGAGACGATGGTGGCCACGGTGCGCGACGCGCTGCGCTGCTTCTTCACCACCGGGCTCGACTCCCTCGCCCTCGGTCCCTTCCTGCTGAGCAAGCCGGGCCGCCGGGGTGAGTGAGGGCGACAGCCTGACCATCGTCGTGCCGGCCTACAACGAGGCCGGCAGCCTCGAGCGCGTCGTCGGGCAGATCGCGAGCCTGGTCGAAGAGAGCCCCCGGGAGCACGAGATCGTCGTGGTCGACGACGGCAGCGAGGACTCCACCTTCGAGGTGGCGGAGGCCCTCGCCGGAAGGCTGCCCTTCGTCCGCGCCGTGCGCCACGAGCGGAACCTCGGCTCGGGGTCGGCGATCCTCACCGGGATCGCCGACGCGCGCTGCGATCTCGTGATGTACGTCCCGGCGGACGGACAGTTCCACCTTCCGGAGATCCACGACTTCCTGGAGGCCATGCGCGAGGCCGACATCGTGATCGGGGCGCGCCTTCGCCGCAGCGACTACTCCTGGTTCAGGCGGCTCAGCTCCAGGGTCTTCATCCTGCTCGTCAACGCGCTCTTCGACCAGGACTTCCGAGACGTGAACTGGGTGCACATGTGGCGCAGAGACCTCTTTCGGCACGTGCGGCCCCGCTCCCGGGGCGTCTTCCTGCTCGAGGAGATCCTGGTGCGCGCGACCCGGCGCGGCGCCGTCGTCCGGGAGATCGACTCCTTCTACATCCCCCGCCGCTCGGGGAAGGCGAAGGGCAGCCACCCCGCGACGATCCTGAAGACGATCTACGAGATGGCCGCGTTCTGGCTGGAGCTGAAGCGCCCGCGGGCCGGAGCTTGAGGCGACTCGTCACCCTCGAGATCGCCGACGACGGGCTGCGCCCTCCGTGGCTCGCACCCGGGGATGCCGTCCGCTTCTGGCTGAGCCAGCCGTTGCGCGAGGCGCCTCCGGGGGCGGAGCCGCTGGCCCACGTGGTCGACGCGGAGCGGCGCCGGCCGGCGATCGTCCGAGCCGGCCCCGGTGCGGCGCCGCTCTTCGACCTCCTCGAGGCCATCCGGACGATCACCCACGAGGAGTACCTCCGGCCCCGGCGCCCGCTGCACTCCCGCCTGCCTCTCCCGTACCAGCTCGTGCCCGGCCCGCTGCGCCTGGCGCTGTTCCGACTGCTGGTGCGAAGGGGCCGGGCGCCGATGGACGGCGGCGCCGGCTTCCCCGCCTGGCCGGCCGACGCCTCCGTGGAGGCGCTGCGCTTCGTCGCGGACCGTCTCGGCCTGGACACCGGGCGCCGGATCCCCGGGCGGGCGGGGCCATGGCCCGATGGACGCGGCTACGCCTTCGCGATCAGCTGGGACGTGGACACCGCCGCCGGCCGGGACAGGATCGGCGAGATCGCCGCGCTCTGCTCGCCCATCGGCGCGGCCGCGACCCTCTTCCTCGTGGGCGACGGCTACGCCCACGACCACGGCCGCCTGGCAGCGCTCCGGGACGCCGGCTGCGAGATCGGCCTGCACGGCGACCGCCATGACAACCGCATCGCCTACCTGCCCCCCGCCGCGATCGAGAGGCGGCTCGACCGCTGCCGTGACTTCGTGGAGCGCCACGAGATCGCGGGCTTCCGCGCTCCCTCGCTGCTCGAGAGCGCCGCCCTGCGCGCGGCGCTGGCCCGACGGTTCCGCTACGCGAGCCAGATCCCCGACTCGGAGGTCGACTCGCTGATCGCTCTGCGCCGGGGCTGCTGCAGCTGCCTCCCCTTCGACAAGGGAGGGCTGCTGGAGGTCCCGATCACGCTGCCCATGGACGACAAGCTCCTGCTGGCCGGCCTCGACGCCGACAGGGTTCTCGCCGTGTGGCGGCGCAAGCTGGGCTGGGTCAGGCGGATCGGCGGCGTCGCGCAGCTGGCCCTCCACGCAGAGCCCCACCTGCTGGACCGCTCCCGCGGACCGATCCGGGGGATACTGGAGGACGTGGCGGCCGACGGCTCGGCCTGGGTCGCCACGCTGGGCGAGATCGCGCGCCGCTGGGAGGAACCCCTGGAGCATGCCTGAGAGCGGGAGCTTTCGCTACGAAGAGGCGAGCGTGCTGTACTCGGGCGGGACGGACTCCAGCCTGGCCGCCGTCGAGATGCTCGACATGGCCCGTCGGGTGACCCTGCTCACCTTCGACCCGGGCTTCCTCTTCTTCGTCGAGAACTCCCGGGTGCACGCTCAGGCCCTGGAGGAGGCCTTCGGCAGCGACCGCGTCAGCCACCACATCATCCCGATCCGGGAGATCGCGAAGGAGGTGCTCTTCGGCGACACACGGGGCGACCTGCGCCGCTACGGCTTCGACATGACGGCCCTCGTGTGCATGGGCTGCCGGCTGAGCATGCACACCCGGGCCATCATCTACAACCTGGAGCACGGCATCCCGCTCCTGGCCGACGGCAGCATCCAGAAGCAGGACGCGATACCCGAGCAGCGACGGTCCGTCCTCGAGTCCAACCGCGGGCTCTACCTGGAGCGCTACGGTATCCGCCACCTGTCTCCGATCTACGCGGAGAGCCGCTCCGACGAGCGGCTGTTCGAGGCGGGCATCTCCCACAAGCGGCGCCTCAAGAAGCAGTTCATCTTCTTCGAGACCCAGTCCACCTGCCCCTTCGGCGTCACGGCCGACGTCTACGCGCGGATGTTCTACAAGCCCCTGATGGGACCGTCCAGCGACGGGCAGTCGGTGGAGTACTGCGGCTCCAAGCACCCCGTGATGCACGCCCTGATCGAGCGCTACTTCGCCGATCGGGGTCAGGAGATCTCCGCTCTGGTGGCGCGGCTGAGGGAGCAGCACGCTCGCGCCGAGGGAACTGTTGCCGACTGACCCCGGGGTCCTGCGACCCGCCCTGCGCTTCGTGGGCCGCTACCTGATCGCCTGCGCCATGATCCCGGTCGGGGTGGCCCTCGGCATCGGCGGCCTCGTGCAGGCCGCGCTGCGGCGCCGGCGGGGGACGGCGTAGCCGGGTGACGGACCACCAGGCGCGCCGCACGCTGCGGGTCCTCCTCTCCCTCGCGGCCGGCGCTGCGCTGCTGTGGCTGGCCTTCCGCGGGGTGGACCCCGGGGGCGTCGCCGCGAGCCTCGCGGGGGTGAGGCTCGAGCTGCTGGCCGCCGCGATCGCCGTCGACCTCTGCGTGTTCCTGGTCAAGGCACTCAAGTGGCGGCTGCTGCTGGCACCGCTGCGGCGGCTCCCGGTGCCGACCCTCTACTCCGGCGTCGCGGTGGGCGCGCTCGTGGCCAACGTCGTGCCGTTCCGGCTCGACGAGCTGGCGCGGGCGGCGTTCGTGGCCCGCCGCTCCGGGCTGCCCGGCAGCGCGGTGCTGGGCACGATCCTGGTCGAGCGCGCCATCGACGTCTCGATCCTGCTCTGCGCCGTCGGGATCCTGCTCGTCGGGTTCCCGGGCGAGGCGTGGCTCGGCCGGGCCGGCGTCGCCCTCGCGGTGGGGCTCGCCGCATTCTGGCTGGCGAGGCTCGAGCTCGGCCGCCACGTGGCACGCGCTCCGGCCCGCGCCCCGGGTGCGCTGCGCGACCGGGCCCGGGCGCTGCTGGAGCGGGCGCTGGGCGGGCTGGGCCACGGCCTCGGTGCCGCTCCCTCGGGTCGGCGCCTCGCGGGCGCCTTCGGTCTGGGGATCGCCGAGTGGGGGTGCGCCCTCGTTCACCTCACCCTCGTGCTGCGCGCCTTCGGCTCGGTCGTCCCCCCCGACCGGGCCCTGCTCCTCGGCGCCGCGAGCTACCTGGGCTTCGCCCTGCCGACGGGGCCGGCCGGGCTGGGCGGCTTCGAGCTGCTGGTCCGGGGTGCCCTCGAGACCGGCCTCGCCCTGGAGCCGGCCCGAGCCCTGGGGATCGCCCTCGCGATCCACGCGCTGCTGGTTCTCCCGATCTCCGTGATCGGGGCCGCCGTCCTGGTGCGGGAGGGCGGCTGGCGCGCCTCCTTCGCCGCCGGCCCCGACGACGAAGGATCGGCGTCTCTCACTCCCCGTGTCGAGCGGGCCTGAGCCCGGCGGCGGCCGGATCCTGCTCACCGGGGCCACGGGCTTCGTGGGGGGGCACGTGGCCCGGGAGCTGAGCCGGCGGGGGGCCCGGCTGGCCCTCTTCGCCCGCTCGGAGCCCAAGGCGCGCGCCCTTAGCGGGCAGGGCTTCGAGGTGCGGATGGGCGACCTCACCGATCGCGACGCCTGCTTCCGAGCGGTCGCCGGCTGCGACCAGGTCCTCCACCTCGCCGCCGCCGCCGACGTCTCGGACCCCGGCGTCAACCGGCGCGCCAACGTGGACGGCCTGGAGAACCTGCTCGCGGCGTGCCGCAGCGCGGGGGTGAACCACTTCACCTTCGTCTCCTCCACGTGCGCCGGCCGGGCGAAACGGGACGCCTACGGCGAGACGAAGCGCGTGGGCGAGGAGCGCGTCATTGCCAGCGGGCTGCCCTTCACCATCGTGCGGCCGACCATGATCTACGGGCGGGGCAGCCAGGAGTTCGACACCTTCGTGCGCGTGGTCCGGCTCTCCCCGATCGTCCCGCTCATCGGGGACGGCCGGAACCTGATCCAGCCGATCTTCCTTGGGGACGCCGTGGCCGTCCTGGCCGCGCTGGCCGACGGCGGCCGGCCCGGGGCTGCCCGGGGTGCCACCTTCGACCTCGCGGGGCCCGAGCCGGTGGCCTTCGACGCGTTCGTGCAGCACGTGGCCCGGGCGCTGGGCAAGCCCCGGCGGGCCATCCTCCACCTTCCGCCCGCCCCGCTGCTGCTGGCGGCGCGCATCCTGGGCCGCCTGGCCACCCACGTCCCGCTGACCGTGGACCAGGTGCTCGCCTTCCTCCAGGACACCCGGGTTGACCTCGAGCCGCTGCGCAGGCATCTTGGGTTCATGCCCCGGCCACTGGAGCAGGGCCTGCCGCTCGCGCTTTCCGGACGGACCGGGGGGGGGGCGTGAAGACCGTCTTCCTCAACCTCCCGCACCCCAAGCGGGTGATGCGGCGCTGGGTCGCCTCGTACTACGCGCCCAACTTCCTGATGCCGCCCCTGGAGCTGATGCAGCTGGCTGCGATCGTGCGCCAGTGGAAGGGCGAGCAGACCCGCCTGATCGACGCGATCGCCGACGGGTGGGACACGGAGCGGGTCCTCGCCGAGCTGCGCGGCGAGCCTCCGGACCTCCTCGTCGCCCTCACCGGGTTCAACACCTTTCCCCGGGACATGGCGGTCCTCGACCGCCTGAAGGCCGCCCTCCCCGAGACCCGGATCGCCTGCTTCGGCTACCTCCCGAGCCAGCGCCCCCGGGAGGTCCTGGAGCGGTCCGGGGTCGACTTCGTGCTGCGGGAGGAGCCGGAGCTCACGTTCTCGGAGCTGTTCGACTGCCTGGCGGCCGGCGACGAGGGCGGGCTCGCCTCCATCGCGGGGCTCGCCTGGCGCAGCCCCGACGGGAGTCGCCTCAACCCCGAGCGCCCCCGCATCCGGGATCTCGACGCGCTCCCCTTCCCCGACCACTCGCTGCTGCACCTGGACCGCTACAACGAGTCGTACCTCGACCGCCCCATCGGGACGATCGTCTCCGAGCGCGGCTGCCCCTTTGCCTGCACCTACTGCGTCCGGGAGTTCGGCCGCCAGGTCGCCTCCCGCTCCCCCGAGAGCATCCTCGGGGAGATTGCCGAGCTGGAGAAGCTCGGGGTGCGGAACATCCGCTTCATGGACGACACCTTCACCATGAACCGCCAGCGCCTGGTGCGGATCTGCGAAGGGCTGATCGCCGACCACCCGCGAACGGCCTGGACGTGCCTGACGCGCGTCGACATGGTAGACGCGGAGCTGCTGGCGCTGATGCGCCGCTCCGGCTGCCGCCGGCTCTACCTCGGGATCGAGAGCGGGTCGCAACGGATCCTGGACTTCTACAGGAAGGGGCTGCAGGTCGAGGAGACCCGGCGCAGGATGGCCGCGATCCGCGAGAGCGGCATCGAGGTTTCGGCCTTCTTCGTGCTCGGGGCGCCCATCGAAACCGACGCGGACGTCGACGCCAGCATCGATCTGGCAATCGAGCTGGATCTCGACTACGTGATCGTGACCAAGCTTCAATACTGGCCGGGCACGGACCTCTTCGCCAGCCACGGCGACCAGGTGGGCTTCGATCTCTTCTCGGGAGACGAGCTGCTCTACGCCCCGGCGGGCTACGAGCGGGTGCTCGAGTGGCAGCGCCGCTTCTACCGCCGCTTCTACCTGCGTCCGCGTTACGTCCGGAAGCGCCTCGCGACGCTCGTGCGGTCGCCGGCCGACGTCCTGGGCGGCTTTGCCAAGCTGTGCGGCTTTCTGCTGCGCCGGCAGGGCTGGGCCGACTTCATCTGAGCGGGGTGCGGGGAGTCGGGCTCCGGACGACGGGGGCCGCGGCGCTGTTCGTCTGCGCCGCGACGGTCCCCTTCCTGGCCCGACCGCTCCACGTGGACGACGAGGTCTACGTCCGGGGCGCCGAGCAGATCCTGGCTGATCCCACGAACCCGCTGGGCGGCACCCAGCTGATGCTCGGCGCGGAGATGCCCACCTATCGCTTCACCCATCACCCGCCGCTGGTCTCGGCCGTGATCGCCGCCGTGATCGGAGCCACCGGCGAGGTCGAGCCCTGGCAGCTCCACGCCGCGTTCCTCGCCTTCCCCCTAGTCGCCGCCCTGGCGATGCTCGGCCTCTCCCGGCGCTTCGTGGGGCATCCCCTGGCGGCGACCCTGCTGCTGGCGGCAACTCCGGCCTTCGTGGTCGGGAGCCACGGGCTGATGACCGACGTGCCCCTCCTCGCGCTCTGGCTGGCTGCCTGTGTGACCGGGGTCGCCGGCATCGACGCCGGCTGCCGCCGACGCCTGGCGGCCGCGGCCGTCGCGCTGGCGCTGGCCTGCGCGGTCCAGTACCGGGCGCTCCTGCTCGCGCCCGTGCTGCTCGGGTACGCCTGGCTCCAACGCCGGCCTCTGGCCCCCGCAGCCCTGGCGGCGGTCCCGGCGGTCGTCGTCCTGGCCGCCTGGTCCTGGTGGAACCACGCCACCCTGGGGGTGCTCCACGTCCTCGACGCTTCGGGGACGATCCCCATGACCCCCGAGCGGCTGCTGCGCGACGGCATCGCCTACGCGTCCTTCACCGGAGGGGCGACCGTCTTCCCGGGTTTCCTCCTGTTCGCGGTGCGGCGCCGCCTGCGGCTCCCGATCGCCGGGGGGATCCTCGCGGCCACCGGCCTCGTCCTCTGGCGCTGGGCCCCCGAGCACGCGGGGCTTCAGGCGTGGCTGCTGGGAGGGTTCTGCGCCGTCGGGCTCGCCACCCTGCTGGGAGTCGTCCCGGAACCCTCCGCCTGGCGACGGGAGCCCGCTCCCGCGGGAGCTGCGAGCCCGGAGGCCGATCGCGACGACCTGTTCCTGTTCGGCGCCGTCGCTCTCGTCCTCGCATCACACGTCCTGCTGAATCTGTTCGCGTCCGTGCGAAGCCTGCTCCTCGCGCTCCCGTTCCTGGTGCTGCTGATCGTGCGTGAGGTCGAGCGCTCCACCGCGAGCGCGAGTGGAGCGCGTAGGGCGCTCGGCACCGGCGTGGTCGCGACCGCCGCGCTGGCCCTCGCCGTGGCGGTGGCCGACTACCGTCTCGCGGAGGCGCACCGGGACCTGGGCGAGGGAGTCGGCTGCGAGGGGGAGGGGTGTCGCGTCTGGTTCTCCGGGGAGTGGGGCTTCCGCTACGCGATGGAACGGCGGGGATTCCGCTACCTGCTGACGGCGGAGAACTCGCCGCGGGAGGGAGACGTGGTGATCATGCCGGACGTCCCCTGCCCATCCAATCTCCATCCCGGGCTGGTGGATCGGCTCCAGCTGCTCCGGGTCGTGGACAGCCAGCAGCGCTTCCCGATCAAGGTCGCCAGCTTCCGCGACCACGCGGCCTTCTACTCGGACTTCTTCGGCCTGCTGCCCTATTCCTTTTCGTCCGATCCCCTCGACCGGATCCGGGTGTTCCGGGTGGCGAGGTGAGCCGGCGCAGCCCACCGGTCGCCTCCCGCGACTCGCGGGTGTTAGCGTAGCCCTCGCTCACATGTCCACCCCGCGCATCGTCCTCGGGCAGGTCGGCTGCGGCTACTGGGGGCCGAACCTGCTCCGGGCGTTCATTGGGCAACCGGGAAGCGAGATCCGCACCGTGGCGGAGCCTCGGCCCGAGCGCCGCGACTACGTGCGTGAGTGCTTTCCCCAATGCCAGGTGGCGGACTCCCCGGCCGCCCTCCTCGACGACCCGGAGATCGATGCGGTCGTGATCGCCTCCCCCGCCGCGACCCACTACGAGATCGCCCGTCGCGCTCTGCTGGCGGGCAAGCACGTGCTGGTGGAGAAGCCGCTGGCCACGAGCGGCGCTCACGCCCGGGAGCTCGCCGAGCTCGCGGGCGAGCGGCGGCTCCAGCTCATGACCGGGCACACCTTCCTCTACAACGCAGCCGTCCGCCGCATGCGCGAGATCGTCGCCTCGGGCGGGATCGGGGACGTCTATTACGTCTACTCGCAGCGCCTGAACCTGGGGCAGACGCGCTCGGACGTCGACGTCTGGTGGAACCTGGCACCCCACGACGTCAGCATCCTGTCCTACCTCCTGGGCGGCGCCGTGGCCGAGAGCGTCGCCGCCCAGGGCATCACCTTCCTCCAGCCTGGAATCGCCGACGCCGTCTTCGCCGTGCTGCGCTTTCCCGGCGGCGTGGCCGCCCACGTGCACGTGAGCTGGCTCGACCCGGGTAAGGTGCGGCGGGTGACCGTGGTCGGGAGCCGGAAGATGCTCGTCTACGACGACGTCGCCGAGCAGAAGCTCGCCGTCCTCGACCAGGGATTCGACCGGGTTCCGAGCCTCGGGGACCGCATGGACTTCGATCACCCCGATCGGACCCGACTGCTGCGCCGCATGGGTGACGTGTGGCTTCCCCGGATCGAGATGCAGGAGCCGCTGCGCGCCGAGGCGGCGCACTTCCTCGAGTGCGTCCGGACCGGAGCGCCCCCCCTGAGCGGGCCGCGCCACGCCTGCGACGTCGTCTCCATGCTCGAAGCGGGACAGCGCTCCCTCGAGCAGGGGGGCTCGCCGGCTCGGGTGGAGCGCGGTCCCTAGTCCGGGCGTGTCCGGGCAGGCGAGGGGCGGAGCGGCTGTGTGACGATCGACGGGCGTTTGGGCACGAAATGGACCCTGGCCGCCGCGATCCTGCTGGCCGCGGCCCTGCGCCTCCCGGACCTGGCCCGGCGTCCCATGCACGCCGACGAGAGCGTCCACGCCGACAAGCTCGGGACGTTCCTGGAGGGCGGGGGCTACGCCTACGACCCGGCGGACTATCACGGCCCCACGCTCTACTACCTGACGCTCCCCTCGGCCCTCACCCGGGGCGAGACGCGCTACGTCGAGCTCGGCGAGGTGACGCTGCGGGTCGTCCCCGCCCTGCTCGGGGTGGCCCTGGTGGCGTTTCACCTGTGGGCGGCTCCGTTCCTGGGCGCGCCCGCTGCGGGGTTCGCGGCACTGCTGGCGGCCGTCTCGCCGGCCATGGTCTTCTACAGCCGCTACTACATCCACGAGACGCCCCTCGTCCTGTTCAGCTTCGGCGCGCTGCTGGCGGCGGGCCGCTACTGGCGGCAGCCCGGACCCGGGCCCGCGCTCCTCGGAGGTCTCTGCGTCGGGATGATGGTCGCGACGAAGGAGACCGCGCCCATCGCGCTGGCCTCGATGGCCGGCGCCCTCGCCCTCACGACCCGCTCGCTCCGGTCGGCACTCGCCGCAGTGCGGCCCCGGGACGTCGCCCTGGGGCTGACCGCGGCGGGCCTCGTCGCCGCGCTGCTGCTCACGTCCTTCCTGGATCACCCCTCGGCGCTCCGCGACGCGCTGCGGACGTGGGGGCTCTACCTGGACCGCGCCCATACCGCTTCCGAGCACTTCCACCCCTGGGACTACTACCTGCGCCTCCTCGCCCACTTCCCTGCCGAGGGGACCCCGGTGTGGACGGAGGGAGCGATCCTCGTGCTCGCGGCCGTGGGCTGCGGAGCCGGCTGGGCGAGCCGGGGGGTCGCGGGAGTCGACCCGAGGGTGCTGCGCTACCTGGGCTTCTACTCCATGCTCATGATCGCGGCGTACGCCGCGATCCCCTACAAGACCCCCTGGTGCCTGCTGGGTTTCCTGCACGGGCTGATCCTTCTCGCGGGAGCCGGGGCGGCGTTCCTGCTGCAGATGCCGGGATCCGCTGCCGCCCGCGGACTGCTGGGGATCTCCCTGCTGGCGGCGACGGCGCACCTGGGCTGGCAGGCCTACGCCGGGAGCTTTCGCTTCGCATCGGATCCGCGCAACCCCTACGTCTACGCCCAGACCGGTCCCGACGTGCTCCGGCTCCGGCGGCGGGTCGAGGAGCTGTGCCGGGCACACCCCGATGGCTCCCGGATGCCGATCCAGGTCGTCGGCAGGGCGAACCTGTGGCCGCTCCCCTGGTACCTGCGGGATCGGTCGGGGGTGGAGTGGTGGACGGGGATCTCGGAGACCGCCCCGGTCGCGCCGCTCGTCGTGCTGACGCCGGATCTGGAGCCGGAGCTGGTGCGGAGGCTCTACGAGCTGCCGCCCCCCGGGGAGCGGGAGCTCTTCATGAGGGTCTTCGAGGACCCGGTCTGGCTCCGCCCCGGGGTGGAGCTGCGCGCCTACGCCGCGAAGTCGCTCTGGGACGCGGCGGCGAGGCTCGATTCCGGGCCCGACGGGGAACCGTGACTCCCGGCGAGGAAAGCCCGGCGAGCTTCGGGCTCGAGGCCGGGCCAGGGATTACGCGCCGCTTCTCACACGAAGCGATGGCCTCGGTGTGGGAGGTCCACTGCGTCCACGACGACCCGGTCTACGCGCGCCAGGCCGCTCACGCCGCCTTCGGGCTGCTGGACCGTCTCGAGCAGGAGCAGAGCCGCTTCATCGCGAACAGCGACGTCTCCCGGGTCGGCGAGCTGGCCGCCGGGGAGAGCACCCGGGTGAGCCCGAGCACGCTGGAGTGTCTCGGGATCGCGCGTCACCTCTACGAGCTGACGGGCCGGTGCTTCGACGTGACCCTCGGCGCGGGCTGGGAACGGCTGGAGCTGCTTCCGGAATCGTTCACGGTCCGGGCGCTGGAGAGCGGTTCGCGCCTCGACCTGGGTGGGATCGGCAAGGGCTTCGCGGTGGACCGGATGGCGGAGCTGCTCCTGGACTGGGACGTCCCGAGGGCCCTGGTCCACGGAGGCTTCAGCTCGGTGCGGGCCCTGGAGCCGCCCCCGGACCGGGCGGGCTGGCCGCTGCGCCTGACCGCGCCCGGAACCGGCGACGTCCTGGCCCGGGTCGACGCGCGCCAGCAGGCCTTCGGCGCCTCGGGGCTCCGCAAGGGCGAGCACATCCATGATCCGCGCACGGGCCTCCCGGTCCGGGAGCGGCGCGCCGCCTGGGTCGCAGTCGACGCGAGGGGCGCCGTGCGGGAGGGTCACTCGCCCGCGGCGGTGGCCGACGCTCTGTCGACGGCGTTCATGATCCTCCCGCGGGAGGCGGTCGCCGAGCTGGAGGCCCGGCACCCGGAGCTGCGTGCGTGGCTCGTCCCGGAGCCGGGCTGCGCATCCGCCTGAGCGCGACGCCTACTCGGATCCTCGGGGCCGCTCCACCTCGCCCCGATCGCGGGCCCTGAGCAGCTCGCGGTGCAGCGAGTAGATGCGCAGCACCACGCCCAGCTCCGCGTCGTAGGCCGGGCTGGCCGGCCGGTGCTCCCGCCACTCGCACTCGCCCCCCACCCTCGCAGCGGCGACCGGCTCGCATTCGAACCGGCGCACGACGCGTCCGTCGATGATCCACTGGAGCTTGGCGTTGCCGGAGACGTGATCCGGCTCCTCGTCCCGGACCCGGACCCTGTAGTAGGTCACGCCGTAGATGGCGTTCCGATCCGGGTCGACGTAGAGCCGGTACTCCAGCGACCCTGCCGGATCGGCGAGCTCCGCCCAGCCCGAGCTCTGCTCCCAGCCCGAGAGGTCCGGCAGCTCGGCGGGAAGCTCGACAGGCAGGCCCGAAGCCTGGGCCGCCACCGGAGCAGCCGCCAGGGCCAGCAGAGGCGCCAGACCGGCGAGCCTCGCCGCCCTGCGAAGGCACATCCGACCACAGTACACCACCCGCTCCGGCGCGACCCGATCTCCGCCCCCGCCCTGTAAAAAAACATGGACCGGGGCCGCGGATTCTCGTCCCCCCGGGGACGACGCCGGCCGAAACTGCGATAATCGGGCCATGATGCGACAGAGCCCTTCCCATCCATTCTTCGAGCTTTCGCGCCGCCTCGGCCCCGGGGCCCTGGCCCTGGGCCTGGTGGGCGGCGCCGCCAGCGTGCCGCAGGCCCAGGAGCTCGTACCGATACCCATCGTGTTGCCGAAGCCGATGTTCGAGGGCACGCCCCAGAACCTCTCCGTGCCGAATCTGGAGAAACCCCTGGGCCGGGCCCGGGACCCGTTCCTGGCGCCTCCGGGAGTAAGGAACGTCTCCGAGGGCAAGAGCGTCACGGCCAGCGACATGGAGCCGATCATCGGGGACATCGAGCAGGTCACCGACGGAGACAGGGCCGGGGCCGACGGCAGCTACGTGGAGCTGGGCCCCGGCAAGCAGCAGGTCACGATTGACCTCGGCGCGCCCCACGAGATCTACGCCGTCCTCTTCTGGCACTTCCACCGGCAGGCCCGGGTCTATCTCGACGTCATCGTCCAGGTGTCCGACGACGCCGGGTTCACCCAGAACGTGCGCACGGTGTTCAACAACGACCACGACGACAGCTCGGGGCTGGGGGCCGGCAAGGACATGAACTACGTGGAGACCTCCGAGGGCAAGTTGGTGGACGCGAAGGGAAACAAGGCGCGCTACGTTCGGCTGTACAGCAACGGCAACAACGCGAACGAACTCAACCACTACGTCGAAGTCGAGGTCTTCGGCCGCCCGGCGAAGTAGCAGGGGGTAGTCATGTCCCGGGACGACGAGAAGGACGAGGGAGAGGACGCGACCGCGGATCCTCCCAAGGGGGGGACCCCGATCGGGCGCCGCGACCTGCTGCTGGGCTTGTCCACGGCGCCGGCGCTGGGCCTGTTCGGCTACGCCTGGAGCAGGCAGCGGGGCTACGAGGCGAAGCAGCGGGAGGCCGCCGCCGAGGGAGGCGAGGCGCCTCGACAGGACGTCGCCGAGGTCAACTTGGCTCTGCTGGGGATGGGTGCCCAGGGCCAGGTCCTGCTGGATGCGATGCTCCGCATCCCGGGTCTCCGGTTCCGGGCCGTCTGCGACATCTGGACCGAGTACAACCAGAAACGCGCGGTGCGCCTCCTCGGGAAATACGACTACGAGGTCAACGGGTACGAGGACTACCGCGAGATGCTCGAGAAGGAGAAGGAGCTCGACGCGGTCGTCATCGCCACACCGGACTTCTGGCACGCCCAGCACACGATCGATTGCCTGAAGGCCGGCCTCCACGTCTACTGTGAGAAGGAGATGTCCAACACGCTGGAGGGGGCGAGGAGCATGGTGCTGGCCGCCCGGGAGGCCGGCAAGCTCCTCCAGATCGGCCACCAGCGACGCAGCCATCCCCGCTACCTTCACTGCTACGAGAACCTGCTGCGCGAGGCTCGGCTGCTGGGCCGGATCGTGACGGTCAACGGCCAGTGGAACCGGGCGGTGTCCCCGGACCTGGGTTGGCCCGAGCGCTACGCGATCCCCACGGAGGTGCTGAAGCGCTACGGCTTCGAGTCGATGCACCAGTTCCGGAACTGGCGCTGGTTCAAGGGACTCGGCGGCGGGCCGATCGTGGACCTGGGCTCCCACCAGATCGACATCTTCAGCTGGTTCCTGGGCACGAACCCGTCCCGCGTCATGGCCAGCGGGGGGCTCGACTACCACGACCCGGCTACGCACCAGTGGTACGACACCGTGATGGCCATCTACGAGTACGAGACCGCGGACGGGCCCGCGCGCGCCTACTACCAGACCCAGACCACGAACGGCAGCCAGGGATACTTCGAGAACTTCATGGGCGACCTGGGAACCCTCATCATCTCCGAATCGGAGGTGAACTACCCCGGGGTGCTGTACCGAGATCTCAACGCACCGGCCTGGGACGAGTGGGTGCAGCGGGGCTGGGTCACGGCGCCGAAGGTCGCCCAGAACACCGCCCCGGAGGAAGGAGTCGTGCTCGACGTGCGCGAGTCCATCTCCCCCGACGAGCACAAGGTCCCCGTCGTCCTCAGGGATCCGTATCACCAGCCCCACCTCCAGAACTTCTTCGACGCGGTCCGCGGCGAGGCGAGCCTCAACTGCCCCGCCGAGGTCGGCTACGAGACGGCGGTGGCGGTGCTCAAGGTCAACGAGGCGATCGAGGCCGGGCAGCGGCTCTCCTTCAGCCCCGAGGAGTTCGAGGTCTGATGCGCACCGCCGGACGACGGGGGTAGACGATGGAAGAGGGAAGGCTCTCCCGGGGGCAGATGACCGCCGTCGTGGTGATGCGCGTGCTCGTGGGCTGGCACTTTCTCTACGAGGGCCTGACGAAGCTGACGTCGGAGGGCTGGTCGGCGGCGGGCTACCTGCGCCAGGCCCGGGGTCCACTCGCGGGCCTGTTCGAGTGGATGGCCGCCGATGCCGCCTTGCTCGAGAGGGTCGACCTGCTGAACATGTGGGGCCTCACGGCCATCGGGCTGGGCCTGATCCTCGGCTGCTTCACCCGTGCCGCGAGCGCGGCCGGGATCCTGGCGATCCTGCTCTTCTACTTCTGCAACCCTCCCTTCGTGGGCTACTTCTACTCGATCCCGACCGAGGGGAGCTACCTGGTCGTGAACAAGAACCTGGTCGAGGCGGCCGCCCTGGCCGTGATCTTCGTGACGGGCAGCGGACGGGTCGCGGGGCTGGATCGGATTCTGCACGGGCTGTTCCGGGGTCGGGCCCGCCTGGCCGAGGCGTGAGTCGAGCGTCGTCTGGCGATGAGAGGAGAGCCATGAGCGGAGAGAAGACGGTACGACCCGGACGCCGGGAGTTCCTGCTGACGACGGCGTCGGCCGCGGCGGCGACGACGATCCTCCCCCGGCACGTCCTGGGCGGCCCCGGGTTCGTCGCGCCGAGCGACAAGGTCAACGTCGCCCTGATCGGCGCCGGCGGACAGGGTCGGACGAACACCCGCTCTCTGTTCCAGGAGGACGACTGCCAGGTGATCGCCCTCGCCGACCCGTGCGAGGAGTGGGACCTGAGCCCCTACTACTACGGCGGGATGGCGGGCCGGGGACCGGTCCGCGAGGAGATCGAGAAGCACTACGCCGAGAAGAGCCCGAACTCCAAGTGCGCCGTCTACGAGGACTTCCGGGTCATGCTCGAGAAGGAGAAGGACGTCGATGCCGTCCTGATCGCGACCCCTGACCACTCCCACGCCTTCATCTCCATCTACTCCATGAAGGCCGGCAAGCACGTCTACTGCGAGAAGCCCCTCACCCACGACATCTGGGAGGCCCGGCTCGTGGCCCAGGTCGCGAAGGAGACCGGGGTGGCCACCCAGATGGGCAACCACGGCCGCTCCAGCGAGGGACACCGGCAGGCCGCCGAGTGGATCTGGGACGGCGCCATCGGGACCATCACCGAGATCCACGCATGGGCGAGGGGGGGCGGCTTCGCGTCCGGTCGGGGGCGGCCCGAGGGCGAGCATGAGGTGCCGGCGAAGCTCAATTGGGACCTGTGGCTCGGTCCGGCCGAATCGCGCCCCTACCACCCCGAGTACGCGCCCTTCAGCTGGCGCGGCTACTGGGCGTTCGGGGGAGGCGGCATGCCGGACCTGGCCGTCCATCACCTGGACCCCGCCTTCAACGCCCTCGGCCTCGACGACCCGGACACCGTGGAGGCCTCGGCCCCGGGCCGCGTCGACGAAGAGGTCTGCTCGACGGGTGTGTTCGCGACCTACCGCTTCAGCGCCCGAGGGCAGCGCGGCCCGCTGACCGTCTACTGGTACGACTCGGGCCTCCGGCCGCCGACGCCGCCGGGAATCGATCCCGACGACCCCCGCCAGCGCCTGGGCGAGAACGGGAGCGGCATCTACTACGTCGGGGACAAGGGCGTCATCACCAGCGCGGGCTGGTCGGGGATGCCCCGTCTGCTGCCCCTGGAGCTGCACCAGGCGTACGAGCGGCCGGCCGAGACGATCCCCCGGGTTCCGGGCCACCACGCGGACTGGATCCAGGCGTGCAAGGGCGGTCGGCCGGCGAGCAGCAACTTCGAGTACGGCGCGCGGCTCACGGAGTTCATCCACCTCGGCAACGTCGCCCTGCGCGCGGGCAAGCAGCTCAGGTGGTACGGCCCCAACATGACGGCCACCAACGCCCCCGAGGCCGAGAAGTACATCAAGAAGTCGTACTACCGGGAAGGATGGGAGCTCCCCCTCTGAGGCGAGGGGGGCTCGGTCCCCTATCCACTCGAGCGATTCGATGCCTGGCTCGGGGAGCTGTCGGTCGCGTTTGAAACCGACTGACCCGGGCCGGACGCGCCCAGCCCCAGTAGGCGAATGACGGGACGCGCCTCACCGAGCAGGTCGTCGTCGAAGCTCTGGGCTGACTCACCGGAGTCGATCGAGCCCGTGTGGCAAAGAATCCCGCTCCACGGTCAGCTCCGCGATCTTCTTCAGCAGCCCGTCCTCGCGCTGGATTCCGTCGTTGCCAGTGCTCTCCCTCTCGAACGCCCGCTCGACATTCTCCAGGAGTTGCCGCCTCCACTGCTCTCGAAGCTTCGCGTCAACCCGCGATCCTAGGATCGCGAGCCGGTCGTTCCCATATCGTCTAGAGGGCCGATCAGAATCACCATGCGCAGATCCAGAACGCGAGTGAGAGCACTCGAAGAGCTGGGTTGGGCGGGATCGATGTGAGAAAGTGACGGCGGAGTGCGCGACCAGTCGTGGTTGGCCGGCCCGCCTCGGGTGCTCGCGAGCGATACCAGAATGCGCTACGGTCTCCTCATCCTCCTCGCCGCGGTCGCCTGCACGGCCGGGCGCAGGGCAGACACGACCCTCGTCGAGTACGCCGACGCCGTCTGGTGGGACGGCCGAGCCCTGGCGACGGGTTCTCGATACGTGCGCGGCGAGAGCTTCGTCGAGCCGGGAGGGGCACTCCCCGGCCGGGTCGTCGATCTCGAGGGCGCCTTCGTCTCGGCGCCCTTCGCCGAGGGTCATAACCACAACCTGTCCGAGGCCCTCTTCCAGGCTGCCAACCTCGAGTATCTCTCGAGCGGCGTCTTCTACGTCAAGATCCCGAACGCCCATCCCCCGTCGATCGCGTCGATCCGCGAGTCACTCGCTCGGCCCGACACCGTCGACGCCATCTTCTCCATGGGCGGTCTCTCCTCACCGGGCGGGCTGGTCGTGCGGCTGTTCGTCAACGTCCTCGCCGAGCCCATCTACGGCGGAGCCACCTACGAGGACTTCGCCGGCCGGGCCTTTCACGAGGTTTCGAACCCGGAACAGGTCGTGGCAGCCCTCGAGACGCTCGAGGCCCACGGGGCGGACTTCGTGAAGGCCACCTTGTTCTACGCCGAGGACTACGCTCGAGAGGGCTACGATCGCAGCACGGCGCGCGGGCTCGATCCCACTCTGCTTCCGATCATCGTTCAGGGAGCGCGCGAGCGTGGCTGGACGACCACGGTCCACGTCCAGAGCGCCGAGGACTTCCGTACCGCGGTCGCTTCCGGGTGCGACGAGATCGCACACGTTCCCGGGTTCTGGTGGCCCGAGGACCGCTCCCCCGAGGATCACCGCCTGACCAGAGAAGACGCGATCCTCGCGGCCCGCTCCGGCACCGGCGTGGTGACCAGCACCCTGATCCCGAAGAGCGAGCACGGCTCCGAGCTGGCCGGGCAGATCCGCGAGGTACAGCGCGCGAACCTCCACACCCTGATCGACTCCGGGGTAGAGATCCGCGTCGGCTCCGATCTCTACGACCGACAGGGCACGGGGGAGATCGCGTTTCCGACGCGGAGCGAGATCCTCAACCTGGTTGAGCTCGGCGTCTTCGAGCCCCCGGAGGCCCTGGCCCGGTGGATCGACACCGGACGCGCCATCTTCCCGCAGCGGCGGATCGCCTGCTTCGAGCCCGGCTGCGAGGCCAGCTTCCTGGTCTTCGACGGCGACCCGCGCGAGGACCTCTCGACCCTCGAGCGGATCCGACTGGCGGTGAAGCAGGGCGTCCGCTTGCGGCTGCGACCACCCGCCGGCGACGTCGAGCCATGACACCCGGCTTCCGGCGGGGCCTCCCGACCTGCAGCGCGAGCTTTTGCCCCTCGTGCGCGGCCACGCGTGACGCAGGGCTGGCGGCTTTCCGCCAGCCGCCCTTCGAGCGCGCTTCTCAGTTGTCGTCGTCAGTCGCACGGAGGGGTCATCGCGCCGTCCGCCGGGTCGAGGCCGACCAGGGTGCCGGCGCAGAGCGCGACGACCTGTCGGCCGCCGGCGAGGTCGGTGAGGATCGGCGACTCGCTGAAGATCTCATCCTCCACGGCGCGCCAGCGCACGGCACCGGTCGCCACGCCGAAGCCGGCGATCGCGCCGTCCCCGAGGCGGATGAAGACGCCGAGCCAGGACTTCCAGCAGCCCGGCCCACCGGACTCAGCTCCCGGCCATCCTCGGTGTCAGGCAGTTCGAGCAGAGGGCGGCGGCGCGGTGCTCGCCGGCGACGTGTCCCAGCTCTGCCCGGAGGCTCGTCGTGAGCGGGACGTCGACGAGCGTTCCGCGGCCGCAGACGGGGCAGGGGCCGAGCTCCCCGGCGCTGGCGATCGCGCCGTCCTCGCCGAGCCGCTCTACCATCGCATCCACGGGCTCCCGCGAGAGGTGCAGGCGTTCCACGGCCGTCTCGTAGAAGCCGTCCCAGAAGCGCCGGACCTCCCGGTTCGGGTGCATGTAGCCGACGATCTCGGCCGCGTGCATGAAGTGGACGTACCAGTGGTGCGGGTACCGGTCGACGCTTTCGAAGAACCGGTCCACCTCCTCCGCGCTGCACCTGCCGGTGCCGTCGCCCGTGAAGCCGTCGTGCGGCCCGACGCCCCTCGCGTCGTGGACGACCGCAGCCCGGAAGGCGCGCACCAGCGCCTTGGCCGGGTCGTCCCCGCCGGCCCCGTCCGGCCCGCGCAGGCAGGAAGCGAGCACGCCCTGCGCCTGGATCGTCAAGGCCGTCACCCAGGGCTTGAGAAGCGAGACGTCGCCGTCCCGACGCCGCATGGCCGGTCGCTCGTGCTCGTTCACCACCTCATCCTCATCCTCACCTTCACCTTCACCTCGACCCACCCTGCCGAGTCCCCGGGCTGGCTGGGCAAGCGCGGCTGTCGCCTTGCTCCAGTCTAGCGAAGGGGCGGATGCTGGAGGCGGGAGACACGAGATGCATCCACGCCCGATACCGGGCTCGCTCCGAGCCGTCGTTCCCGAGCTCCGCCGGAGGGTCTCTGCGATCGAGGGAGATCCGGCGCAGCCGGAGACGCAGTCGCGCCTCACGGCGGCTCTCGGCGAGGTCCCGGAGTGGCGGCGCTTCACGGCCGGGCTGCGGCCGCTGGGGCTGCGACCGCTCTGGCTCGGCGCGGGCCTCGACGTCGCCCGGGACGACGCCGCGGCGCGGCGGCTCCTCGCGGGGTTGGCCATCTCGGTCTTCCCTGGCGGGATCGTGCCCCCCTACGAGGTGGGCGGAGCGGCGGTCACCGAGGTCACGCCGCGGGGAGGCAGCGTCGCGAGCCATTCCCAGAACGACCTGCCCGCCCCGCCTCACACCGCCGGGTTCTTCGAGCCCGTCCCGCCGATGGCCGTGCTGTTCGCCTGCGTGCGCCCGCACCCGGGCGGGGGCGCCGAGACCACGGTGGTGGACGTCGAGCAACTGCTCGGCGCCGCCCAGCCGGAACGAGTGCGCGCATGGGAGGAGCGACGGCACTGGTACCGGACGCCGGTGCGACTCGGCGCCAGCCTGCGCCCGCTCCGGCTGCTGCGACACGTGCGGGGGCTGCCGTTCCTGCGCTACCGGCGCGATTACACGCTCGCAGAGGCGGACGGCGCCGGCTCGCTCGGGGAGATCGACCGGCTCGTCGCCGATCCTTCGATCACCCTCGTCTTCCCGCTCGCGCGCGATGAGATCCTCGTGCACTGGAACGGCGCCCCGCACGGCCGACGGCGTCAGCTCGGCCCCACGCCGACCGCCCCCGGCCACCGCCGCCTCCTGCTGCGCTGCCGCGTCCAGCCGGCAGCGGGTTGGGCGGAGTCCTTCCTCGACGGGTGAGCCGTTCCTCGCTCGGCTTGGGCCCTGGCGACCCGGTGCTGAGCCAGAACGTCGTCGAAGACGTCGCCCACTCCCAGTGGGTGTTCACCATCCCCAAGATGCTGCGCCCGCTCTTTCCGCAAGCGTGAGCTGCGCGGCGTGCTGGCCCGGCTGGCCTGGCAGACCGTCCAGAAGCTCATGCCCGCGGCCGTGGAAGAGCCGCGGCTGCGGCCGGGCCTGGTCAGTGTCATCCAGACCTTCGGCGACCGCATCAATCCTCACCCCTCACGTCCACGCCCTCGAGGCCCTGATCCGCTACATGATGCGGCCGCCGGTGAGCCTCGCGCGCATGCAGCGGCTGCCCGGCTCCGACCGAATGCTGCACTTCCCCAAGGGCAGTGGCGACGACCCGGGATCCGCAAGGCCCGATCGCATCGACGCCATGGAGTATGTCGCGCTCGCGTCCTCGCCCAGATCCCGCCGCCACGAAAGCATCTGGTCCGCTACCATGGCTTCCATTCGAGGCCGCCCGGGGAAAACGACGGCGCCGCCAGGACACAGAGCACCAGCCCGAGACCGCCCCTCCCGCCCCCACCACTCACGAGCCCGCTGCCTCTCTCTGAACGCCGGTGGAGTTGGCCGCCAGGAACACGCCCAACGTGTGCTCGCTCCCACGATCCGACCTCCGCCTGCGGCACCGTCCAACCCCCCAACAACACCAGACGCTGACTCCCCAGCGTTCAGACCCAGACGAGGCGCCGCACACCCGTCAGCAGCACCTCTCTCCAGGCCGCCAGACGCGTCAGCCGAAACTGAACCGCCTATCCCTCCGTTGCGCCGGCTTCGATGACCCGCCGTCCTCCGAGCCTCGCCAGCCTCTGGCGAAGGGCGTGCAGCGAGGCGTCGTCCGCGAAGAGGGCGTAGAACGCGACCATCTGAAGGGCGAACCACCCGAACTCGTCCATCAGCGCGCCGATGCCAAGGTGCATGCCGGCCCCCCAGACGAAGCCGACGGTTCTGAGCCGGCGAACGCCAAACAACAGCGGAGCCACCAACTCGAAGGCCAAGGCCAGGGACTGCAGGAGAACCCAGCCGGCGTCCGGCAGGTTGCGCAGTAGGAACGCCGCCAGCTCGTTGCGGTAGGGACCGTTGACATCCTCCCGCAGCGCGAAGGAGTTCCAGACCCAGGCCTCCGACGTGATCTTGCAGAGGCCGGCGATGGGGTACGAGAGCAGCAGCGTGGCCTGCAGAACGCGAACCGGCCACACCGAGACGGGGCGGGAGGGAACGGCGTCGAGCGTCCAGTAGCTGCCCGGTTGCGAGACGCTGAACAGCGCGAGGGCCACGATCAGGAGGTCGTGGGGAGTGAAGGCGGCGAGGGGATCGACATGGGTGACGTAGACGAGGGCCAGGAACGCCACCGGAGCGGCGACTCGTAGACGCAGCCCGATCGTGAACGCCAGCATCGCACCGAACAGGCACACGCCGAAGGGGGCGAGCGCCCATGTCGGCAACGGCGGGAGGACGAGCCACTCCTGTCCTGCAGCCTGAGGCGAGAGGTGAAAGCCCTCGCGAGTCAGCCACTCGGCCGCGTCGTCGAACCACCACGTGGCGACGTAGCCGATCATGCTGATGCCGGTAACGACGCGGTAGGTGTCGAGACGGATCGAGTCGCGGAGGCCGACGAGGAACTCTCCGATCAGGGCCATTGCAGGGCTAGCTCCCGGGGGATCGGCGCGTAGGCCTGGACGTACCAGACGCTGCGGCGGATCGGATGGATGTCCTCGAGCCGCGGCTTGACGAAGCGGCCCCGTGGCCGCGGCTCCGGCAGGCTCACTCCGGTGACGAATCGAACGGCGATGGGCGCCGTCCCGGTGCGTGCTTCGTGACGCCGCCTCACGAATGCGGCCAGCTCCGCCAGCGATTGCCCGTTCGCGAGTCGCTTCCTCAGCATCTCGTCGAAGCGCGTCCGCTCACCGAACGGCGTCATGCGCAGATAGTGATGATCCGACTCTGTGGCCCAGGCGGCAGCCCCCGGCAGCAGCACTTGAACGTATTGGAGGGGAACGTAGTCCTGAGACGTCGCGAACAGGCAGAACGCGTTGGTCATCCTCTCGGTGCGGGGGATGGAAGGCAGGGGGGAGCTTCGTCGCAGAAAACCCGTCCAGAAGACCGGGAAGACCCAGAACAGACCGAAGAACGACAGCAGAAACCAGCTCGCAACGGCCGAGCTGTCGCCAGCCTTGAAGAGACTCAAGCCCCACACCCTCCGGATGCCCCTGGCGTCGCGATGCCGATCGGGTGGCCAAGGGTAGCAAGGGCAGCGGTGCGCTGCCAGCAGCGACATACGGGGTCCTCGGCAGCGTCTGCGCCGTCGCGACGGCGGCGGCCCAGCGCCGCCTCCCTTCTCGCGGCAGACTAGCCCGGGGGTGTGCCCTCGCTCACGAGCTCTGGGCGGACGGTTCGGGCCGCTGAGCCGTCGGCGGCGGCGGCCTGCAGCGCGCCGTGCTCGGAGGTCCGCGCGCGTTCGACGGCGCCGGCAGGCCGGCGCTCCTGCTCCTCGAGGAAGGTGATCAGGCGCTCGCGAAGCTCGTAGTAGCGCGGGTGCTCCAGGACGTCGCTCCGATCCCGGGGCCGCGGAAAGGGCACCTCGACGACGTCGCCGACCCGGGCTTCGGGGCCGTTCGTCATCATCACCACGCGGTCCGCGACGAAGAGCGCCTCGTCGACGTCGTGGGTGACCATCAGGGCGGTGATGCGGTCCCGGTCGAGGATGTGGAGGAGCATCTCCTGGAGCTCCATCCGGGTCAGGCTGTCCAGCATGCCGAAGGGCTCGTCCAGCAGCAGCATCCTCGGGGAGAGGGCGCAGGCACGGGCGACGCCCACGCGCTGGCGCATGCCCTGGGACAGCTCCCGGGGCAGCTTGTCGGCAGCGCCGGCCAGGCCCACCCTGCCGAGGTAGTAGAGGACGATCTGGCGCCTCTCGTCGGCACTCGCGCCTGGGTAGACGCGCTCGACGCCGAGCATCACGTTCTCGAAGGCGGTCATCCACGGCAACAGGCACGGGGACTGGAAGACGACCCCGCGGTCGGGGCCCGGGCCGTCGATCTCGCGGTTGTCGATGCCGATGCTCCCCTCGCTGGGGTCGGTGAGCCCGGCGACCATGGTCAGGACGGTGGACTTGCCACAGCCGGAGTGGCCGATCAGCGCGACCACCTCCCCCCTGGCGATCCGGAGGTGGAACTCCCGGACCACGACGTGGGGCCCCCCGGGCGCGGGGTAGGTCTTGCCGAGGTTGAACAGCTCGACGAACGCGCTCACCGATTCCTCACGTGCGCACGGCGGCGCTCAGTTCCGCCGGCCTGACGTCGGGCAGCTCGAGGACGACATCGGTCTCGAAGCTCCGATCCGGAGCGCTCCTCCGGATCGCGGAGAGATAGCCGAGGACGTCGTTGCGGATGCGACGAAAGCCCGGGTCGTGGTTGAGCTCAACCCGCATACGGGGGCGTGCGAGGGGCACCTCGAAAGCGGGGCCGAGGGTGGCCCGGGGACCGGGCGTGAGCGGGACGATCCGGTCCGCCAGCAGGATCCCCTCGTCCACGTCGTTCGTGACCATCACGACGGTCTTGCGCTCCTCGCCCCAGATCCGCGCGATCTCGTTCTGGAGCGTCCCGCGGGTGAGGGCGTCGAGGGCGCCCAGCGGTTCGTCCAGCAGCAGGACCTCCGGGTCCGCCGCCAGTGCACGGGCCACGGCCACCCTCTGCCGCATGCCGCCGGACAGCTGAGGCGGCTTCTTGTCGATAGCCGGGGTGAGGTTGACCATGTCCACGTACTTCCTCACCCGCGCGTCGCGCTCCTCCCTTGGGGCCGATGCGAAAGCCTGGTCCGCGGCCAGGGCCACGTTCTCGTAGACCGACAGCCACGGGAGCAGAGAGTAGTTCTGGAAGACGACGCCACGGTCGGGACCGGCTCCGGAGATCGGGCTACCGTTCATCTCGACGCTCCCCGCATCGGGAAGCTGCAGGCCGGCGAGGAGCGAGAGCAGCGTCGTCTTGCCGCTCCCCGAGAAGCCCACGATCGCGACGAACTCTCCCTCCTCGACGGCGAGGCTCACGGAGTCGAGCACCTCGAGGCGCTCCGCGCCCTCGCCGTAGGACTTCGAGACGTCTCTGAGCTCGAGCTTGGGCATGGGCTCCGCCTCAGGCTGGGGCTTCGTGGCCGACCAGCCGCTGCAGCACGATCATCGTCCGGTCCAGCAGGAAGCCGATCAGGCCGATGGTGAACACGGCCACCATGATCTGGGCCAGGGTCTGGCTGCTGCCGTTCTGGAACATGTCCCAGACGAACTTCCCGAGCCCGGGGTTCTGGGCGAGCATCTCGGCGGCGATCAGCACCATCCAGCCGACCCCGAGGGAGATGCGCAGCCCGGCGAAGATGAGCGGCAACGCCGACGGCACCACGATCTTTCGGATCCGGGTCCACCAGCCGAGCCTGAGCACCCGGGCCACGTTGACGTGGTCGGGGTCGATGGAAGCGACGCCGAGCGCGGTGTTCACCAGCGTCGGCCAGAGGGAGCACAGCGCCACCGTGAAGGCGGAGCTGATGAAGGACTTCTCGAACCAGGCTTCCCGTGGGTCGGTCGTGTAGAGCGCCCCCACCACGATCATCACGATCGGCAGCCACGCCAGGGGAGACACCGGCTTGAAGATCTGGATCAGGGGATTCATGGCCGACATGAAGACCTTGCTCAGGCCGCACAGGATCCCGATCGGAATCGCGACCAGCGAGGCGACCAGGAATCCGGCGAAGACGGTCTCGAGGCTGGTCGCGATCTGGTCGAGATAGGTCGGGCCCGACGAGTACCTCCTGGATCGGGCGCCCTCAGCGCGCTCCTTCAAGAGCGCGATCTGCTTCGCGGCCGCCGCGGAGGGAGCACCCCCCGCGTCGGCCTCGAGGCGGGCTGCCGCGGCCTCGAAGCTCGCGGCGCGCCCCTCCTGCCCCCGGTAGAACTCCGCCTCCGCCGCGCGCGACTCCGCGTGCTGCCGGGCCAGATTGCCGGCCTCGCGCCACACTTCCGCGGGGGTGGGGAGGGTGCCGTAGTTCGTCACGATGGCCCGCGCCGCTCCCGACCAGACGGCCAGGAAGCCGAGGAAGGCCAGGAACGGCGCGCCCACGTACAGTCCCAGGAGCCGGAGCTGCTTCCCGGGCTCCTCGAGGGTGACGAGCCGGATCAGAGGCTCCAGCACCTCGAGGCCGGCCAGGCTCAGGCCCCGGATCAGCCGGGCCTTCGCGCTCACGACGCGGGATCCTTGAAGCCGATCCGGTGCTTCCCGAGGTACTCGACGGGCTTGCGGCCGTCGTAGACGACGCCGTCGATGAAGTCTCCCGTCGGGGGTTTGTAGCCGTCGCTCTCCCAGGGCACCTCTTCCCCCTCGATGAGGCCCTCGGCCAGGAGCAGGCGAGCCGCCTCGAGGTAGATGTCTGGCCGGTACACCCTCTTTGCCGTCTCGTGGTACCAGCTGTCGGGCTTCGGCTCGGCGATCTGCCCCCAGCGCCGCATCTGGGTGAGGAACCAGATGCAGTCGCTGAAGAAGGGGTACGTGGCGTGGTAGCGGTAGAAGACGTTGAAGTCCGGCATCTCGCGCTTGTCGCTCTTCTGGAAGTAGAAGTGGCCCGTCATGCTGTTCGCGATGACCTCGTAGTCGGCGCCCACGTAGTCCTGCCGGGAGAGGATCCGAGCGGCCTCCTTGCGGTTGTCGGTGCTCGCGTCGAGCCAGCGCCCGGCGCGGATCAGCGCCTTGACCACGGCGACGTGGGTGCTCGGATGAGCGTCGGCCCACTCCCTGGTGACACCGAATACCTTCTCAGGGTTGTTCTTCCAGATGTCGTAGTTCGTGGTGACGGGGATGCCGATGCCGCGCAACACCGCCTGCTGGTTCCAGGGCTCGCCGACGCAGTAGCCCTGGATCGTCCCCGCCTCGAGGGTCGCGGGCATCTGGGGCGGGGGCGTCACCGAGAGCAGGACGTCCGCGTCGATCACCCCCCGGGTGTCCGACTCGGCGTAGTAGCCGGGGTGGATGCCCGACGCGGCGAGCCAGTAGCGCAGCTCATAGTTGTGCGTGGAGACGGGAAACACCATCCCCATCCGGAGCGGATCTCCCGAGGCCCTGTACTCCTCGACGATCGGCTTCAGGGAGTCCGCCGAGATCGGGTGCCGCGGTGTCGGGGATGCGAGGCCGGGATCGTTCTCCTGCATCTTCGACCATACGTCGTTGGAGACGGTGATGCCGTTGCCGTTCAGGTCCATGCTGAACGCCGTGATCAGGTGCGCCTCGGTCCCGAACCCGATCGTGGCCCCGATTGGCTGCCCCGCGAGCATGTGGGCGCCGTCCAGCTCCCCGCCGATGACCCGGTCGAGGAGTACCTTCCAGTTCGCCTGCGCCTCGAGCTCGACGTCCAGACCCTCGTCGTCGAAGTAGCCCATCTCCTTCGCGATCACCAGGGGCGCACAGTCCGTCAGCTTGATGAAGCCGAGCTTCAGGCTCGCCTTCTCGAGGTCGAGGAGCGCGGGGACCACCGCCGGGGCCGATGCCTCGGGAGCGGGCGCCGCACCCGACGGGGGACCCTCTCCGCCGGATCCGCACGCCATGCCCGCCACGCCGAGCAGCAGCGTCACGGCGAGCCTCCCCGGGCGACGGGCCGGCGCCGGGCCGGCGCGCCGGGTTCGAGCTGTCCACGTCTTCATCGAAACAGTCCTCCTGAATGGCACCGGAGCGGGCGCTCCGCTCAGAACGAGTAGGCGGTCCAGACCCAGACCTTCGCGGTGTCGGTGGAGTGCTCGTCGGCCTGGTAGAAGGCCGCTTTCACGCCAAGCGCCTGCTTCCAGGGGGCCTGGTAGGAGGCGAGCAGGTCGACCTCGCCGCCGTATCGGGCGTCACCCGTCGCCGCGCGGAAGTCGTGGTACAGGGCCTGCCACGTGAAGCGACCGGACTTGCCGCGCAGCCCGACGCTGAGATCCTCCAGCCCCGCCGCGGGCGTGTCGAGGAACCTGTCGGCCCACCCGTTGAAGGCGTGGAGCGTGGCCAATGGCGTCGTGAAGCGACCCTCGTCCGCGCTGCCCCCGAGCACCTCGTAACCCACCTCGACGGTGACCTCCGGGACCCCGACGGACGCCGAGACCTGGAAGTAGTCGGCGCGCACCCGATCGGGGTTGGCGGCGCGATCCCGCTGGCGGGCGTACGCGGCCCCGTAGCCGACGCTCAGGGGGCCCGCCGGGCGCGCTCCGGAGAAGCGTAGTCCCACCGTGCCCGTGCTCAGGCCGGCGTCGGCCTCGCTCCCGAAGTCGAGGAGGTAGCCGTAGCCCACGGCCGTTCCGAAGGGGAGCTCCACGGCGACGTTCAGCAGATGGCTCGCCATCGGGCGCTCGCCGCCGGTGATCGTGTAGGCCCGATCCAGGAACGCGTAGCTGAGCGTCGTGTGCTCGATGGAGCGGTTCTCCACTCTGGCGGCGGCGAAGGTCTGGTAGTTCTGGCGCCACTTGACGGGTCCTACGAAGCGCTGGTCGTCCAGCGCGAGCTCGAGCCGGCCC
>Ga0299906_10000434_pt1 | contig 39289 bp, 10 predicted proteins | sample RVTome_14_FD_200259 | JGI IMG/M metagenome (GOLD analysis project Ga0299906, IMG submission 200259) | Soil microbial communities from uranium-contaminated site in the Upper Colorado River Basin, Wyoming, United States - RVT145D125 (version 2) ... | reverse complement strand
AGCGCGAGCTGATCGATCCCCATCCCATCACCCGCGATCCCTGGCGTCGAGCGACTCGATCAGCTCTGCCAGCCCGACGACTGTCGGCCGTTCGAAGAGAGTCATGAGGTCGAGAGCCCGGCCCTGGCGGCGACTCAGCTCGGAGATCACCTCGACGGCGTCCAGAGAATGGCCGCCGAGTAGGAAGAAATCGTCGTAGATTCCTACCTCTTCGCGTCTCAGAACCCGTTGGAAGATCCCGGCGAGCTCCTGCTCGCGAACGTTTCGCGGTGCCACGAACGGACAGCTGATGACGCTCGCCGCGGTTTCGGAGCGCTGCAGCGCGGTGCGGTCGATTTTGCCCGAAGCGGTCAGGGGCAGCGCGTCGGGAAAGGCGATGGCGGCGGGCGTCATATAGACCGGCAGGCGGCGGCGCAGAAAGGCCAGCAGTTGCTGGGCCTTGTGCTGTGGGCTGCGCGCCGGCGAGGCGGACGGCCGCAGGAGGACGTGAGCGACCAGAGAAGGCGCCTCGCTTCCCGGCGAGACCGCGGTCGTCACCGCGACCCGGTCCACCTCCGGATCCTGCCGCAAGAGCGTTTCGATCTCCTCGGGCTCGATGCGATAACCGCGCACCTTGAGCTGCCCATCGATCCGACCGCAGAACACTATCTCGCCCGCTGTGGTCAATCGCCCGCGGTCCCCGGTGCGGTAGAGGCGGGCGCCGGCGGTGGTGGCGAAGGGATCCGGCAGAAAGGCCCCGGCGGTCTCCCGCAGTCGATCGAGATAACCCCGAGCCAGGCCGTCGCCGCCGAGCCGGATCTCCCCGATCACCCCGATCGGTACCGGCCGCATCCGTCGATCGAGCAGACGCAGGTGAGTGCCCGGGAGAGGACGCCCGATCGGCACCGGTAATGCTGCCGGCCCGCCGCGGGTCGGCCACGACCCGATGCGCTTCAGGGTGGCGAAAGTCGTCGCCTCGGTCGGGCCGTAGGCATGCCAGAGCTCGATTTCCGGGCAGGCGGTGCGCACCGCCCGAACGCATTCCGGCCGTGGGCTCTCGCCGCCGAAGATCAGGCAGCGCAGATCGTCGAAAGAGGCTGCATCCTGCTGCGCCAGCATGTGGAAAAGAGGAGTGGTCAGGAAGAGGACGTCGATTCCCTGGCGGTGCCGCAGGTTCCGGAAACGCCCGGCGTCGAGCGCCGTGCGGCGCTCGACGATCGCCAGCCGGGCGCCGGCTAAGAGCGGCGCCCAGATCTCGAAGGTCGAGGCGTCGAAGGAAGTCTCGGCGAGCTGTGCCATGCCCTCGTGGCACTCGAGCCGCGGAGCGTGACGCACCAGGTCCAGGACCGCGCGGTGGCTGACGCCGACGCCCTTGGGCCGGCCACTCGAGCCCGAAGTGTAGATGACGTAAGCGAGATGGTCGGGAGCCGCGCGCGGTGCCAGGTTCCGGGCGCTCTCGGCCGCGAGCCGCGGGCGGGCTTCGTCGAGGCAGAGCCGCTTCACCCCGGCAGGCGAAGGGATCGTCTCCAGGGTGATCACGACCTCGGCACCGGCGTCATGCAACAGGAAGGCCGAGCGTTGCGGCGGCAGCGATGGATCGAGCGGCACGTAGAAACCACCGGCCTTGAGGATGGCCAGAAAGCTCACGATCGTCTCGATGCCCCGCGGCAGGCATACCGCCACCGGCGTTTCCGGACCGATCCCGAGATGCCGCAGGTGGTGGGCGAGACGGTTGGCATCGCGGTTGAGCTCACTCCATGTCCGGCGCTCGTTACCGCAAACGAGGGCGACCGACGAAGCCCGCCCCGCCGCCTGCCTTTCGATTATCTGCGGTAGCGTGGCAAGCTCCTCGCGGACCCCGATCCGGTCGTCGAGACCCGACTCTGCAGTCGTGCTCCACTCATGGAGCAGCTGATGCTGCTGTTCCCGTCCGAGCAGTGCGAGATCGACGAGTCGTCCATTGGGCTCTGCCATGGCGTGATCGATCAGAGCCCGCAGGTGGCCAAGCAGGCGGCGGGCGGTCGTCTCGTCAAAGAGATCGGTGCTGTAGTTGAAGGTGAGGCTCAGGCCTTCTTCGAGGAATTCCATTAGCGTTGTCTCCCAGAAGAAGAACCCCAGATCGAAAGCCGTGGTCCCCCGCTCGACGTCGACCAGGCCAATCTCGAGATCGGGCGCCTCCACCGGCGGAAAAGGGGTGTTCTGGAGCACGACCGATGTCTGGAAGAGGGGGTGGCGGCTGGTGTCGCGGCCGTCGACGAGGGCCGCGACGACTTTCTCGAAGGGCACCTCCTGGTGGCTGTAGGCCTCGAGCGACACACGGCCGGCCTCGGCGGTGAGCTGTGCGAAGCTCTGATTCGCTTCCACCCGGCACCGCAGAGCCAGCATGTTGACGAAAAACCCCATCACCTTTTCGAGCTGCCGGTGAGTGCGATGGGCGATGCCGGTGCCCAGCGTCATGTCACGCTGGCCGGTGTAATGGTAGGCAAGGGTGTAAAGCGCTGCCAGGAGCGTCATGTAGAGAGTGACGTCCCGCTGCTGGCTGTAAGCCTTGAGACGGTCGAGGAGCGGCGGTGGGATGACCGTATAGACCATGGCCCCGTGATAGCTCGATATCGGAGGTCGCGGTCGGTCGCTCGGCCATTCCAGAATCGGGGCCTCGCGCAATTGCCGGCGCCAGTAGGCCAGATGGGGCTCCCATTTCTCCTGCACCGGGCCCTGGCGCTGCCAGAAGGCGAAATCGGCGTACTGGATCCCGGGCTTCGGTAACGACGGCGGTCGGTCTTCGCAGGCAGCTCTATACAGCTCGGCCATCTCCTCGACGAAGATCCCCCGCGTCCAGAGGTCGCTGATGATCTGATGCTGCAGCAGGCAGAATATGTGCTCGCAGGGGTCTATGATCAGGAGAAGCCAGCGCACCAGGGGGCGGCTGAGATCGATGGGGCGCTGTGTCTCGGCGGTGAAGAAGCGATCGAGATACGGTTCGCGCCGCTGCCGCGAAATCGCCGTGAGATCGATCACAGGCAAGGCTTGATCGCGCCGGGGCGAGATCACCTGCTCGGGACCGCCGTCTCCCAGCACGAAGGTGGTCCGCAGGATCTCATGCCGGCCTACCACCTCGGTGAGGCTGGCAGCCAGAGCCGCGGGTACGAGCCGCCCCTTGAAACGGATCGCCGAGAGAATATTGAAACGCGGGCTGCCGAGTTCGAGCTGGTGGAGAAACCAAATCCTCTCCTGAGCGACCGACAGCGGTGCCCTGCTGCTGCCGCGGCGCTCGATCGTCTCCGACCCCAGTCGGGCGAGCTTCTTGTTCCTCAGTCGCTCCAGCAGCTGGCGCCGCTGTTTCGGTTTCGGTGCCGGCGCTCGCATCTCTACTCCAGCAGCAGTCCGTTTCGGAAAGCAGACCGGCAGCGCGGATGAGCGGTTGGAAAAGCATCGAGGTCCAGATCAAACTCGATGTCCCCGAGGTCCTGGTCTTTGGCCAGCAACCATTGCTTGACGGCCTGAATAGGCTCAGTTGGCAAGCTCACTGAAGATGTCCCCTGTCGGAATGATCTTATGCCTATGCAAGTAATCCGTGGTGTTCGGCTTCGAGTTCAACCACTACGAGCTGTGGCCCCACGTGCTCACCGTCGACCCGGCGCCGCTGCCGGTGCCGGTGCGGGCGCGGGAGGCCGGCGAGTACACCGTCGGCTCGCTCGGAGGCAAGCCTTCGGATCTCGTGCTGGATGGCTCTCAAGCTCTGAGCGCGTGAGATCTGGGGTTGGAGTCCGAGCTCGAGGGCGATCTGGATAATCCGTGATCCTCTACCCCAGGCTTCCGCGAGCACATTCCCTTCGGACTCACGTCTCCGGCGTGATGAATTCACTTCGTTCTCCGTAGTAAAAGGCGCCCGGGAAATCCTCTGTTTCCGCATGCCGTTTTGCGCTCCACTGTTCAATGACGAGACGATAGACCGTCGTGCGCAGAATGTCCTTATCGGTAAACGGCGCGTAATCTCTTCCTGGTTTCTTGTGTGGAAAATACTTGTCTACTTGGTGCTGTAAAGCGTATCTCATCTCTGCAAGATCGGTCACGATCTCAGCGCACCCAAAAACCATCACTGAGGCATACTCTGTGCTATAGTCAACGATCTTTTCTGCCGGAAGAAGGCGGCCCATCTCGAATGCCGAGAAGCATACCTTTCCATGTCCTTCTATATTGGTGCGGGTGCGACCCTGTCCGGCAGTATGCAAATATACTACATTTTTTTCTTCATCGTAGTAAAAGAGATTGGGAGAAGCGAAGGGTTGGCCACCGCTCACGGTAGCCAGTACGCCTACCGCCGCCCGGCGAAGAAACGAGCGGATCCATTCTTCATCTTCCACCATACGGTTGCGTCGCCGCGGTCTGTTGAACGGTTCCGGCGAGATCGACTGAGTCATTCTTCATTCCTTCAAGCCACAGTCACTCAAGAGAGGGGCTCGTTGCCGAATACCAGACCGAAACCGATAGCCGGCCAGCGCGACGCCAGCCTGTCTCCGCCCTCTGTTCGTATCGGCATCGGGCTGCGGTCGATGATCTCTCGTGTCTTGTACCCTCGTTCTTTTAGCTCTTTCCAGAAGATATTGACATCATTCCCTTCTCGCCACTGCCTCATGTGCAGCGGAAACTCACAAATGTCATGCATTGCAATCAACCCATCCGGGGCCACCAGTCGGCCATACATCTCAAAATCGGATTTGACTCCGGCGTAGGAATGATCGGCGTCGATGACCAGGAGATCGATCTTATCGCCATCAACGATTTTAGCGAGCGACTGCAGCGTGCTATAGTGGAACGATCTCTGGCGGAGAAAGTGAAATTTCTGATCTGGCGGTCCGAAAGTCGAGAAAAGCATGGTGTCAACAGATGACTGGCCACCGCCGTACAGGCCGCCCTCGATATCGAGGCTGATCATTTTGGAGCATGGATCGGCGAGTTGGCTCAGACAATAAAACAGGCCGCCGTCAGCAGTACCGATCTCGACCACGGTCTTGGGCCGCCTCTTGAGGACGACCTCCAAGAGCTCGCGCAGTTCCCAGGGATTCTGCACCGCAGGAAAGACATCCCGCGCTTTCACGATAAGAGCGTCCAGATCCACCGGCGCGTCATCGCACCAGCCGAGCTCCTGGAGCGCTTCTCCTACCTTACGGTGGCGTTCGCTCGTTGCAAGTGTCGCCGTGCCGCGGATCAGTTCCCGGATGAGGTCGGCTGCAGCTTTGGGAACTTCGAGCATCCCCGGTAGCCAGGAGTGGTAGACCACTTCGTCGGTAGGCAGGCTGGCCTGCCTGGGCTTCCGCGGTTTGACCCACCTCCAAGTGTGCAAGAGTTGAGGACGAGCGAGAAGATAAGTGGATACGAATGAAGATTTTGCCAAACGCAGATGACAAAATACGCACCGCTCGGCGGTAGATTTGTCTTGCAACTGTGCAGTTCCCGTCATCACGTACTTCGCTCGGTTCAAGCCACCTGGGATCGACTCGGGTCTCAGTTAGTAAATGAGAACTTCTTCCTCTTGCTCTTCCTCTTCCTCACCGTCATCCTCGCTCAAGCGCACAAAATCGGCCAGGATCTCGTCCATGAGCTCTCTTTCTTCGCTGCTCAACGCGGGGCGGCTCTCTTCGATCTGGGCGGCGATCGCGGCCACCGTCGGCGACTCGAAGACGTTGCGCAGCTCGAGTTTCAAGGGCAGGATGTCCTGCAACATGATCACCAGCCGTGTGGCCATCAGGGAGTTACCGCCGAGATCGAAGAAGCTGGCCCGGGTACTGACCGTCTCGACTTCGAGCACTTCGGCGAAGACGCTGGCGAGCAAGTTTTCGAGCGGTGTGGCAGGCTCGGCGTGCTTCTCCGCGACAGCAGCCCCGGTCTCGAGGTCGGGCTCGGGCAGGGCTCGGCGATCGATCTTGCCGCTCGGGGTGAGAGGAAGCGTATCGAGCACGACCCAGACCGCAGGGACCATGTACTCGGGCAACCGGGCGGCGGTGTGCTGGCGCAACTCGGACGCCGCCGGAGCCGCCCCGGCCGCCGTCATGTAAGCCGCGAGACGCGTATTGCCGGAGGCGTCCCGCCAGTCGGTGACCACGACCTGGCCGACCTCGTCGTGGTGGGCGATCAGCGCTTCGATCTCCCCCAATTCGATGCGGAAACCGCGGATCCGGACCTGACGATCGATGCGTCCCAGAAAGATGAGGTCGCCGTACGGCTGGTAACGCGCGAGGTCGCCCGTCCGGTAGAGTCGCCCGCCAGGGTAGCTCGCGAACGGATCGGGAACGAAGCGCTGCGCGGTCAGGCCAGGACGGTGAAGGTAACCCTGGGAAACCCCCTCGCCGCCGACATGGATCTCCCCGGGGATGCCGATCGGTAGCCTGTTCATATGACCGTCCAGGAGGTGGATCCGCAGGTCGGCGATCGGTCGGCCGATCGAGCTCGTCCCGCCGGCGGTATCCTCCCGGCCGAGCAGGTAGTGGGTGACGTGGACGGTCACCTCCGTGATGCCGTACATGTTGACCAGTTGCGGTAACCGGTCGCCATGGCGCTTGAACCAGGGGGCCAGAGTGCCGGGCTCCAGGGCTTCTCCACCGAAGACCACCAGACGCAGCTTCAGCTCTGGCGAGCTCTCCTCCGCGATCCTCTGGTCGCTGCGGATCAGTTGCTGGAAAGCCGACGGCGTCTGGCTGAGCACCGTCACTTTCTCGTCGACCAGGAGGTTGTAGAGGTCGTCGGGCGAGCGGCTGACCCGATACGGCACCACGACCACACGGCCACCATGGAGCAGCGCTCCCCAGATTTCCCAGATCGAGAGGTCGAGAGCGCAGGAGTGGGAGAGGGTCCACACATCCCGGTCGCCGGGAGTGGCCCAGGAGTGTGTCGAGGCGAAAAGACGGCTCACATTGCGGTGGCTCACGAGGGTGCCTTTGGGCTTGCCCGTCGCGTCCGAAGTGTAGATGACACAGGCGAGATGCTCGGGGTGGACGGCCTGTGGAGCAGCCGCGGTCACCGTGTCGTCATGCCGCTGGGAGAGCTCCTCCCAACCGCTGTCCAGGTACAGCACCCGGATCGAGTCCTCCACCGCGGTCGGGACACTCGATCTCAGCTCTTCCTGGGTGAGAAGCACCACGACCCGGGCGTCGTCGAGCATCAACGCCAGGCGTGGTGCGGGGTCGGCCGGATCGAGCGGCAGACAGGCTCCGCCGGCCTTGAGGATGCCCAGGATACCGAGCACGGTGTCGAGGGAACGCTCCACGAGGAGGCCGACTCTCTTCTCCGGCCCCACCCCCAGGCGACACAGGCACTGCGCCAGCCGGTTGCTGCGCTGATCGAGCTCGCGGTAGCTCAGCCGCTCGTCGCCGCAGACCACGGCGGTCGCCTCGGGCGAGCGCGCGGCCTGGGCTGCGAAGAGCTGATGCAGGCAAGGCTCCTCCGGCATCCGCTCAGCGACAGTCATCGAATCGAGTTGCCGGAGCTCGGAAAGCGAGAGCAGGCTCGCCGTCGTGATGCGCTCGGCAGGGTCTTGCAGACAGGCCCCCAGGAGATTCATGAAATGCCCCATGGAGCGCTGCATGTCGGCCTCCTCGAAGGCCGCCCGGTTGAAGTCGAAGTCCAGCGACCAGCACCCGGTGGCGTCGAAATCCTTCAGCTGAACGTCGAGTGAGTTGTTGGTAGCCCCGGAGAAGAGCAGATCGAAATGAACCGGCATTCCACAGAACTCGCCGAACTGCGCGGCATTGTAGTTGAAGTAAATGTCGTGGGTCTTCTCCTTGTAGAAGTTTCTCACCGGATACTGCTGGTACTTCCCGGTGCGTATCGTCTCGACCTGCACCTTGCGGGCGAGAGAGCCGAAGCTGTCGCTCGCCTCGATGTCGAGCTGAAGGGGGCAGTTGTTGATCAAAAGACCGATCAGGTTCCGGAACCGGTCGGAGCGATTGGCGAAGGTCGTGCCGATGCGCAGGTGGCGGTGGCCGGTGAGGCGATAGAGGTAGGTGACGAGCACAGCGAAGGGCAGGACCGAGATGGAATAAAGACTTTCTCGGGCCGTGAGCTCCCGCAGTCTTCGGCTTTCACCGTCGCTGAGGGAAACCGATCGACGCACGGCCTCGCTCGTCTCTTCCGCGCTCTTGCGGTAGAAGGGGACGGGATCGATCTCGGTGGCGAGCTTCTCTTGCCAGTACCTCTTCGCCCTCTCGTAGCGCTCGGAGGCCTGGTAGGTCTCTTCGAACTCGACGTACTCGCGGTAGGAGGGCATAGGGTCGACCTCCGCCGGCCGCCCCTCGAGAATCGATGCGTAGCTCTGGCTCACAGAGCGGAAGAGGATCTCCAGGGAGAAGGCGTCCAGGATGATGTGGTGGGCGCTGAAAAACCATATGAACCGCTTCGGCGCCATCTTCACCAGGACGCAGTCGATCAGGCGCGAGAAGTCCGTGGGTTGACGGCAACGCTCCTCGAGCCATGGGTCGAACGCCGCCGCCGGGTCAGAGCGGGATGACAGGTCGATATGGGTGAGCGGCTCATCGAGCTCGGGGAGCACCCGGCGGTAGGGCACCCCGCCGTCTTCGAAGATCGTGCTCCGCAGGCTGTCGCTGGCCTCGATCAGCTTGTCGAAGGCTTGGGAGAAGGCTTCCTGGTCGAGGTCTCCGGAGATCTCGAAGAGCACCCGGACGTGGGAGTAGTAGAAGTCTTCCTGGAGCTTTTCCGCGAAGTAGTAGAGGCTCTGGTTTTCGCTCAGCCGGCTCACGTCTTCCTGAGGAGCCTCGCGGACGGCGGGCGCTGGCTCCGGGTGAGCGACGAGGGGCGACACCGTGATGAGCGGCCGCTCGAGGTCGGTGCTCATGTCGGCGAGCACCTCTTCGAGAGAGTCCACGAAGCGGACGATCATCGGCTCGTCGAGAAGCTCCAGCGAGTACTCCAAGGTGCCCTGGAGCTCGCTCCCGTCCTGCCAGAGGATCAGTCCGAGGTCGAGGGGGGCGGTGCCGGTGTCGATGGGGAACGGACTCACCGTGATGCCGTGATTGAGCTCGGTCGCAGCCAGCGACGTCTTCAGGAAGGAGAAGCCGACCTGGCGGATCGGCGTGTGGCTCAGGTCGCGCCCGAGCTGCAGGGCCTGCACCAGCCTTTCGAAGGGCAGGTCCTGGTGATCGTAGGCCTCGAGGCAGACCCGCCGGATGCGCTCGAGCAGCTCGCGGTAGCTCGGCTGCCCGGACAGGTCGATGCGCAATGGCAGGATATTGACGAAAAAGCCGATGAGCCCTTCGATCTCCATACGGTTGCGGTTGGCGACCGGCCCGCCGACAATGATGTCGTCCTGGCCGCTGCAGTGGTGGAGGACGGTGGCATAGGCGGCCAGCAGCGTCATGAACGGAGTGACTCCCTGGCGGCGGCTGATGGCCTCGACGGTCTCGGCCAGCCCGGCGCCGAGGCTGAAATCGTAGTGGGCGCCCCGGAACGTCATGGCCCGCGGACGGCGCCGCCCCGTCTTCAAGGTCAGGACCGGGAGCTCGCCGCGCAGCTGCCCCTTCCAGTACTCGAGCTGCGGCTCGAGAAACTCGTCGGTGAGCCACTGCCTCTGCCAGAGGGCATAATCGGCGTACTGGACCGGGAGTTCGGGCAGGGGCGAGGGACGCTGTTCCACGAAGGTGTCGTAGAGCAGGGTCAGCTCGCGTTGCAGGATCGCGGTCGACCAGTCGTCGCCGACGATGTGGTGCATCGTCACCAGCACCACGTGCGAGACCTCCCCCAGCCGCAGCAGGGTGATCCGCAGGAGGGGGCCCCGGTCGAGCCGGAAGCGATGCCGGGAATGCTCCATGCCGAGACGCTCGACGAGCTCCTCCTGCTGCGGCGCCGGCAAGGCGCCCAGATCGATCACGGGAATGCCGAGCTCCAGATCCGTTTCGATCACCTGAACCGGCTCCCCACCTCGCGGTCGGATCACTGTGCGCAGGCTCTCGTGGCGCTCGAAGATCGTTTTGAAGCAGCGCTCGAAGACCCCGATGCGAAGAGGGCCGGCCAGCCGCAAGGCCTGGAAGAGGTTGAAGACCGAGCTCTCCGAGGCCAGCTGGTCGACCAGCCAAAGGCGCTCCTGGGCGAATGAAAGGGCAAGCGGCCGGCCGTCGCGGGGCCGCGGCTCGATCGGCGGCAGCTCGACGGCGGGGCGGTTGTGGCGCACGGCTTCGATCTCGGCGGCGAAACGCTCGACCGTGGGGTGGTCGAAGAGGCTGGTCAGGGGCATCTCTGCCCCGAAAGCCCTGCGGACACGCGAGAGGAGCTGGGTGACCAGGAGCGAGTGACCGCCGAGATCGAAGAAATTGTCATGGATCCCGACCTGCGAACGGCCCAACACCGCGGCCCAGATCGTCGCCAGGAGCTCCTCTTGCGGCGTCCGCGGCGCCACGAACGCCCGCTGCTCCTCCAGCCGGCTCGCTCCCGGCGCTGGCAGGGCGCGGCGGTCCAGCTTGCCGTTGGGCGTCAGCGGCAGCTCCTCGAGCGGCACGAACGCCGCGGGCACCATGTACTCCGGCAGCTCGCCACCCAGATCCGCCTTGAGGTCGCAGACCAGCCGGCTCCAGCTGCTCCAGCTCGGCTCCAGGCGGTGATCCGCGCGCCGCGGACGCCGAGAAGACGACATCTCGGGGCGCCGCGCATAGAGGTTGTAGATGCCCGTCCCCTCGAGGATCTGGTCCTGCTCGGTCACCACCTCGAGACCGTGACGTTCCAGAAGCCTGGTGATGTGCCCTAATTGGCCGTCCAGATCGTGCACCTCGGCCACCACCTGGCGGATCTTCGGCCAGTCCGCCTCGCCGATCCCTTCCAGCACGTCGAGCTCCGCCTTCTCCACGTCGATCTTCAAGAGATCGATCTGCTCGACTCCGGTCTCGGCGATCGCTTGCGACAGCGTCTGCATCGGGCACTCGAAGCTGCGGCGCTTCAGGCGCTCGTCCAAGAGCTCATCGAGTTCCGCCTCGCCAGGCCTGTCCGACCCCTCCTTGAGCTGCGACAGCAGGAACGTTCGCACCGTCTCGCGCTCGGTCGCCGCATCGGCGAAGCGGCCCGAAAGGATCGAGGCGTAGGGGAAATACTCGAACGTCGCCGTCCCCGGTGCGCTCGCCAGACCGTGCTCGAACACCTGCGCCTCCACGGCGTGAATCTCGAGGTTGAGACGCAAGATCCGGTGGATCGGCGGCAGCGGCTCGAAGGCGTAGATGCGGGCCTGCGGCCAGCGCCGGGCAACCGAGAGATCGAACAGGCCGATGTTCGCCCCGACGTCGAATACACAGTCCCCGTCGGCGAGAGTGACGCCGTGCCGGAAGTAGCTGTCCTCCTCGAAAAGCTCGCGGTAGACGAAGTCCGACTCCGCCCGGTTCAGGTGGAAGATCATCAGCCCGTTGGGCAGCTCGTAGCGCTCCGCCTCGTCGAGGCGCTCTTCACGCTCCAGGCGCAGCCATTGCCGCACCGCCCGCGCCCGCGCCCGGTCGGGCACCACGTAGGCCACCAGCCGGCGCTCCCCGGCCTCGTCCTGACGCGCCACCACCGCTGCCGCCTGCACCCCCGGATGGTGGCTGAGCACCGCTTCGATCTCCTCGGGCTCGATGCGGAAACCCCGCACCTTGACCTGGTGGTCCACCCGCCCCAGGAACACCACCTCTCCGCCGGGCTGCGCCCGCACCAAGTCGCCCGTGCGGTAGAGCCGCTCTCCCGCCGCCTCCGGCCACGGGTGCGGCACGAAGCGCTCCGCGGTCTGCGCCGGCGCCCCCAGGTAGCCCATTCCCACGCCCACACCGGCGATGTTGAGCTCGCCCGGCACCCCCGCCGGACAGCGCTCGAGGTGACGGTCCAGCACCAGCAGCCCGGCGTTGGTGATCGGCCGCCCGATCGGCACTGCCGCCTCGTCTTGGATCCGCGCCGGGTCGAGCCGGAAAAATGCCGAGATGTCCGTGCACTCCGTCGGCCCGTAGGTGTTGACCACCTCCGCGTGGCACGCCGGCGAGGCGAGCCACGGCGCCAGCCGGCGAGGCGCGATCGGCTCACCCCCCAGGAAGACCTCGCGCAGCGAGCCCAGGGCCGAGAAGGCCGATTCGCCGCCGGCCTCCACGATCGGATAGAAGGCGCTCGGCGTCGCGTTGACGAGCGTGATCCGCTGCCGTTCGATAGCTCGCGCCAGCGCCAGCGGATCGTACGGACCGGGCGGCGGCAGGTGCAGCTCGCCTCCGACCAGCAGCGCCGCGTACAGGTTCTTCTGCGTCAGGTCGAAGCTGAACGAGGAGACCAGGAACGAGCGGTCTCCGCAACCGATCTCAAACTCCGAGAGGAACCAGCCGAGCAGGTTCACGAAGCTGCGCTGATAGACTCCCGAGCCCTTGGGCACCCCGGTCGAGCCCGAGGTGTAGAGCACGTAGATCAGGTGCTCCGGCACGACCTCCCAACGTTGCGGCGCCGCGCCGAGCACCACCGAGGCCTGCTGCTCGCCGTCCAGCACCACCACCGGCGGCGCTTCCCGGGGGGAAGCGGAGGCGGCCGCCTCGCCCAGCTTCGCCGCCCAGCGCCCCTGGGTCACCAAAAGACTGACGCTGCGGACCATCCGCGCCAGACGCTGCGGCGGATACTCCACGTCGAGCGGCACGTAGGCGCCGCCGGCCTTGAGCACTGCCAGAAGCGCCACCACCAGATCGACGCCCCGTTCGACCGCGATCCCTGCCACCACCCCCGGACCCACGCCCCGCTGCCTGAGATCCGCCGCCAGGGCGCCGGCCCGGCGGTCGAGCTCAGCGTAGCTCAGCATCTCGGGGCCGCAGACCACGGCGACGGCGTGCGGCGTGCGCTCGACCTGCTGCTCGAAGAGCCGGGCGAGACACCCCTCGCGCAGGTCAGCGGACGCGGTGTCGTTCCACTCGCTGAGCAACTGGTGCACCTCGCCGCCAGTCAGCAGCGAGAGCTCCGAGATCGGCTGCTGCGGCGCCGCCACCGCGCTCTCCAACAGCGCGGCGAAGTGCCCCGCCATCCGCCGTACCGTCGTGTCGTCGAAGAGGTCGGTGTTGTAGATGAAGTGGCCGCCGAGCGCCTCGCCCTGCCGCCACTCCCGCCACAGGTAGACCTCGAGATCGAACTTCGCCGTCTCCTGCCGATACAACTCCAGAGGGGTCAAGGTGAGCCCCGGAAGCTCCAGGCCTTCGAACGGCGGATCCTGCAGTGCGAACACCACCTGGAAGAGGGGGGAGTGACTGAGGTGGCGGACCGGTTGCAGCTCCTCGACCAGCTTCTCGAACGACAGATCCTGGTGCACGTAGGCTCCGAGAGTGGTCTCCCGCACCCGGCCGAGCAGCTCGACGAAGCTCGGGTCGGCGCTGAAACCCGTCCGCAGCACCAGGGCGTTGACGAAGAAACCGATCAGCCCCTCCACCTCTGTGCGGGTGCGGTTGGCGATCGGCGAGCCGACGCGCACGTCGCGACGCCCGGAGTGGCGGTGGAGCAAGGCCTGGAAAGCGGCCAGCAGCCACATGAAGAGCGTCACCGTTTGCTGACGGGCGTGGGCGTTCAACGGCGCCAGGATCTCAGCGGGCAAGGTGAAGGCGACGGCGGCGCCCGAGAACGTCTGTACCGGCGGCCGCGGGCGGTCCATCGGCAGCTCCAGAGACTCCGGCACCCCCCGCAGTTGCCCGCGCCAATAGGCCAGCAGGCGCTGCCGCAGCTCCCCGGTGAACCACGAGCGCTGCCAGGCGGCATAATCGGCGTACTGTACCGGCAGCTCCGCGAGGGGCGAGGGCTGCCCCGCATCGAAGCTCCAATAAAGAGTGGAGATCTCCTTGATCAGGACCTGGAGCGACCAGCCGTCGGAGATGATGTGGTGCATGTTGATCAGCATCAGATCTTCTTCACCGCCGAGCTCGACGAGAGTGGCTCGCAGCAGCGGCCCGCGGGAGAGATCGAATGGCCGGTCGGCATCCTCGGCGGCCAGACGGCGCGCTTCCGAGGAGGCGGTCGAGCGCGGCAGCGCTGAGAGATCCACCCGCCCGAGGACGCTTTCCGCCGTCGCCGGGGCGATGACCTGGACCGGCTTGCCGTCCACGCTGCGGAACGTGGTGCGCAACGTTTCGTGCCGCCGCGCCAGCTCCGCCAGAGCGCGCTCGAGCACCGCGATCCGATCCGCTCCCCGCAGCACCAGGGCCGCCGGCATGTTGTAGGCCGTGAGGCCGGGCTGGAGCTGATCGAGGAACCACAGCCGCTCCTGGGAGAAGGACAGGGGCAGATCCCGCTGCCGGGAGATCGGCACGAGCGGCGGCAACGCCGCCTCCACCCCCTGCCGCTGGCGGATCTCCACCAGCGCCGCCAGGGACCGTACCGTCAGATTCTCGAAGAGCTCTCTCAGCTCCAGTTCGACCCCCAGCAGATTCCGAATCCGCGACACCACCTGGGTGGCGAGCAGGGAGTGGCCTCCGAGATCGAAGAAGCCCTCCTCGGGACCGATCTTCGGCAGCCCCAGAACCTCCGACCAGATCTTGGCCACCAGCTCCTCGTCCGGCGTCTGCAGCGTCCCGGCTGCATCGTCCGCGGCCTCCTGCTGCGGCTCGGGCTCGGGGAGGGCCTTGCGGTCGACCTTGCCGTTGGGCGTCAGCGGCAACGACTGGAGAGCCATGAAGATCGAAGGCACCATGTATTCCGGCAGGGTGGCCGCCACCCACTTGCGCAGCTCGGAGCCGTCCCTCGAAATCTCCGCGACGGAGCGATTCGCCACCCAATAGGCGACGAGGCGAGCGTTCTCGAACGCATCCTGACGCGCCAAGACCACCACCTCGCGCACCGCGGGATGACTGGCGAGCACCGCCTCGATCTCCTCCAGCTCGACCCGGAAGCCCCGCACTTTGACCTGGTGGTCGATACGGCCGAGGAACTCGATCTGTCCGTCGGACAGATACCGGCCCAGGTCGCCGGTCTTGTAGAGCCGGCCGCCGGGATCGGTGGCAAAGGGATCAGGCCGGAAGGCCTCGGCGCTGCGCCGCGGATCGTAGAGATAGCCGCGGCCGACACCGCGGCCGCCAACGTAGAGCTCGCCGCTGGCGCCGGTCGGCACGGGCGCGAACGCCGCGTCGAGCACGTAGAGGCGGGTGTTGCGGAGCGGCCGGCCGATCGGCATGCGCAGCACGTCCGGTCCCGGAGCCCGGCGCAAGAAGGCGTGGGTGACGTCATCGGAGCACTCCGTCGGGCCATAGGCGTTGACCAGCGGAATTTTGTCCTGCCGTTCCAGCCACTGACGGCTGAGCTCGGGGGACAGGACCTCGCCGGTCGGGATCAGCCAGCGCAGGGCGGCGAAGCCCGGCCCCGACTCCGAGGAATCAGCCGTCATCTGGCTCAGCATCGCCCGCAGCATCGAGGGCACCGTCTCGAAGATGGTGACGGCGGCGGATTCGACCTCCGCGAGAAGCCGCGCCGGATCGTAGGCCACCTCGTCCGGGAAGATGCGCACCGAGCCACCCACCAGGAGCGCGGCGAGGAACTGCCACACCGAGATGTCGAAGCACTGCGACGAGTTCTGCGCCACCGTATCGCAGGCCGTGATCGCGAGATCTTCGATCTTGGCCTCGAGGTGGTTGAGCATACCGCGATGGACGACCATCGCCCCCTTCGGCACCCCGGTCGAGCCTGACGTGTAGATGACGTAGGCCAGGTTCTCGGACGAAAGGGTGAGCGACAGGTTCTCATCACCGCGGCTCTCCTCGGCGAGGAGAGCTTCGAGCTCGAGCCGTGGGGGAGCGGACTCGAGACCGGCAGCGGCGCGCTCGGCGAGCGGCGCGAGCTCCGCGGCGACGAGCAACGAGCCGCTGCGGCACTGCTCCAGGGTAGAGCGGATGCGGGGCTCGGGATGGCGCGGATCGAGCGGCACGTAGACCGCTCCGGCCTTGAAGACTGCCACGATCGCAGTCGCCAGATCGAGACCGCGCTCGGCGAGGACCGCGATGCGTACTTCCGGTGCCGCACCGTTGTCCAGCAAGACCCGCGCCAGCCGATTGGCACGGCGGTTCAGCTCGGCGTAGGTAAGCGTCGCCGCGCCGCAGGCCAGGGCCAGGTTGTCCGGCGTCTTTTCGACCTGCGCCTCGAAGAGGAGATGAAAGAGCCGTCCGGGATCGGCGGCCGTGGTGCGGTCGTTCCACTCGCAGTGCAAGACCTGGCGCTCGGCGGGGCTCACCAGGGGCAGCGCCAGGACGTCCTTGTACGGCTCGGCCACCACCCCTTCGAGGAGCAGGCGAAAGTGCTCCAGGAGGCGTGCGGCCGTCGAGCCGTCGAAGAGCTCGGTGTCGTAGAGCAACGAAAAACCGAGTTGCCCCTCCTTCTCGGCCGCCACCAGCTCGAGGTCGAACTGGGCGATGCGCTGCGCGAACGGCAACGACTCCGCCGGCAGTCCGGCGAAATCGAGCTTCACGCCGCCACGCCCGAGCACGAAAGCGGCGAGGTCGGCCGCGCTCAGGGCATCGGATTGCTGCAGGCTGAACATCGCCTGGAAGATCGGCGAGCGGCTGGGATCGCGTTGCGGTTGCAAACGCTCGACCAGCAGCGCAAAGGGATAGTCCTGGTGGACGAGCGCTTCGATCACCGTTTCCCGAACCGCAACCACGAGCTCCGCGAAGCTCGGGCGCGCCCGCAGGTCGGCGCGCATCACCACCGGATTGACGAAATAGCCGACGAGACGGCTCAGATCGGCCTGCCCCCGTCCCTGGGCCGGAGTGCCGACGAGGATGTCGCGTTGGCCGCTGTAGCGCGCCAAAAGCACCTGGAACGCGGCCAGGAGCACCGTGTAGAGCGTGGTCTCCTGCTGTTCGGCGAACGCCCGTACGCCAGCGCTGAGCTCGGCGGTCAAGACGAGTCCGCGGGCTGCGCCGCGGAAGCTCTGATGTGGTGGCCGTGGCCGGTCGGCGGGCAGCGCCAGGACGGGCAGCTCACCCTCCAGCCGATGCTGCCAGCACTGCCATAGCCGCTCTCCGGCCGGCGAGTCGAGGAGGCGCTGCTGCCAGTGCACGTAGTCGCTATAGACGAGCGACAGGGGCGGCAGGGCCTGCGCAGCGCGTTCCGGGGGCAGCTCGTAGAGCGTCCGCAGCTCGGAGAGGAGCACCCCGAGGGAGCTCAGGTCGGAGATGACGTGGTGGAGGACGAGGACCACGACGTGCTCGCCTTCTGCGCAGCGCAGGACGAGCACGCGCATCAGGGCATCGCGCTCCAGATCAAAAGGCGTGTTCACCTCCCGCGCCACCCGCTCTTCGATCGCGGCGGCGCCGCCCGGTGCGGCGTCCTCGACCGTGAAGGCGACCCGGCGCTCGGCGATGACCTCTTGGCGCGGACCGTCCGGCGTGTCGCGGAACGCGGTGCGCAAAGCACTGTGGCGCCGGGCCAAGAGATCGAGGATCTGGCGCAGCCTGGCGACATCGAGCTGCGCCACGACGCGCAGCGCCGCGGCGATGTTGTAGGCCGAGCTCTTCGGAGCCAGGCGCTGCAGGAACCACATGGCGCGCTGCCCGTAGGAGAGCAGGCCGGAGGTCGGGTCCGCGCCGGCCGGCGCGAGCTCGGGGAGCTCCTCCCCGGCGGCCGGCAGCGCCGTCAGGAGCGGATCGAGCCGGGCCGCGAGCTCTTCGAGGCTGGGCCCCTGGAGGAGATCGGCCAGCGGCAACGCCACGCCGAGCTCCGCCTCAACCTGGTTCCTGAGCTCCACGGCCATCAGCGAATCTAGCCCCAGGGCGCTCAGCGGGGCCGCTGCGTCGATCGCTTCCGGAGCCTGCCGCGCCACCCGGGCCGTCAGCTGCCGCAGATAGCCGAGCAACGCCGTCCGCCGCTGCGGCGCACCCAGCATACGCAGCTCCTCACGGTTGAAATCCGGCCCTGCATCGACCAGCTCGGAGGCCGGAGCGGCGAGCGGCATCTCCACCACGCTGGTCCCGACCTGCTTCAGCTTGTCGGTGAGGAAGAGCTCCCTGGTGTACTGGCGCCGGACCTTGCCGCTCGAGGTCTTGGCAAGGCTGCCGGCACGGATCAACGCGACGGCGTGGACGTGGGCCTGGTGCCTTTCGGCCACGGCCTGGCGGATCGCCGCCGCCACCTCCTCGGGATCGGCCCGGACGTGGCGCTCGAGCTCCTGCACGATCACCAGCCGCTCCTCGTCCTCGACGTCGACCGCGAACGCGGCGCACCCGCCCGGGCGCGCGGCGGGATGGCTCGCCTCACTGGCCAGCTCGAGGTCCTCAGGATAGTGGTTGCGGCCGCGCAGGATGATCAGGTCCTTGTGCCGTCCCGTCACCACCAGCTCACCGTCGCCCTGCAGAAAGCCCAGGTCACCGGTGCGCAGGAAGGGACCCTCGCCCTCGGCGGTGCGGGCGGCGAAAACGCGCTCCGTCTCCTCCGGCTTGTGCCAGTAGCCCTGCGCGACGCTCGGCCCCGCCACCCAGATCTCGCCCACCCGGTCGGCGGCCAGCGGCTGACGGGTCTGAGGATCGACGATCCGAAGCCGCTGATCGGACCCCGTGCGTCCGCAACCGACCAGGCACCGATGGGAGGTTGCCTCGGGCTCGGCGTCGGCGTCGGGCGGCGCCACCCGATGCTGCTCGAGGGCCGCACTGTCCACCGTCACGATCCTCGCGGCCTCGCGCGGGACGCCACCGGTGACGAAGAGCGTCGCTTCGGCCAGCCCGTAGCAAGGATAGAAGGCCTCGCGGCGAAAGCCGCACTCGGCGAAGGCGGCGCTGAAGCGTTCCAGGGTCCCGGCGCGCACCGGCTCAGACCCGTTGTAGGCCACGTTCCAGCTCGAGAGATCGAGTCCCTGGCGCTCGTCGGGCGAGATCTTGCGCACGCACAGCTCGTAGGCGAAATTGGGGCCGCCGCTCGTCGTCGCCCGATAGCGGGAGACCGCCTCGAGCCAGCGCAGCGGCCGCTTCAGGAAAGCCAGGGGAGACATCAGAATGCAGCGCGCCCCGAGATAGAGGGGCTGCATCACGTTGCCGATCAGGCCCATGTCGTGGTAGAGGGGCAGCCAGCCGACGATCACCGACTCGCTCGTCTGCTCGAAGCCGTCCCGGATCATCCGCTGGTTGTGGATCAGATGGCTGTGGTGTACCTCGACGCCTTTGGGCAGTGCGGTGGAGCCCGAGGTGTACTGGAGGAAAGCCACGGTCTCGGCCGTGATGCCCGGGTCCCGCCACCTCTCCGCCCGCGCCTCGAGCGCCGCCGGATCCTCTGCAGCGTCGGTGGCCAGCCAGTCGAGGCGTCCGAGCTCCGGCATCACGGCGAAGAGCGAGCGGGCCTTGGCGAGGATCTCGTTCGACGACAGGATGAGCGCCGGACGAGCGTCACCGAGGATGGCCTCGAGCCGCGGCAGCGTTCGCCGCGAGGTCGGCGGATAGGCCGGCACGGCGATCACTCCGGCGTACAGGCAGCCGAAGAACGCGGCAATGAAATCGAGCCCCGGCGCAAAGAGCAACAAGGCCCGCTCACCGGCGTGGGCACGCTCGCCGAGCGTCACGGCCAGGGCCCGGGCGCGCCGGTCGAGCTCACGGTAGCTCCAGTGGACGGCTCTTTCTTCACCGTCGAGAAGAAAGCGGTAGATCTCCTCCTCGGCGAGCCGCTGCGCCTTCTCGCGCAGGGTCTCGACCAGGGTTTGAGCGACCTCGCCGGAGAGCGGAACATCGGAATGCCGGTCTTCAAACATCACGTACCTCGTCGTCATGAAGATCGTTGCGCCCAGCCCTTCCGGAAGCCCGTCATGACGCGGCATCTTTCTTTTTCAAGGTGGCCTTGCGCGCGCGAGCCAAGGTCTGGATGTTCGCCAGGACCTTGGATCTGGACCTGGAGGGAGGTAGCGTGGTGCTCAGAAAGGAGCTCTCTCCCAGCACCCGCTCGCCGGCGCGGCGTTCGATGTAGGCGTTGACGTCGCCCCCGAGCGGTGCGAAAAGGACCTCTCTGGAGAGCCGTTCCATGGGATGGCCACCGGCGAAGGTCCGGGCGCCGATGATCCGGCGGACCACGCCGACGATGTCTTCAGCGCAACCGGAAGCCGCATATTTGGCGGCGCAGGCGATCTCGAACGCGTCGAGCAGAGCGTGCGGCGTGAGCGGCTGGGCGCACAGGTCGGTCACCGCCTTGGCGGCCAGCTCCAAGGCTCCGCAAGCCGCGCGATAGCGCAGCACCTGCCGGCCCATGTCGACGACCATGCCGTCGAGGCGGGCAAGCGGCGTCCCGTCGCCCTGCTTGACCGTGCGCAGAAAGAGCCGTCCCTCCTCGATGGCCCGGGCGGCGGTGCCGAGCGACAGAGCCGCGAGCAGGGATTGGTGCCAGATCATCTCGAAATGCAGGATGCCCAGCATGTCGCTGCCGTCCCGGGCCGAAGCCAGAAGGTTGTCTTCAGTCAGCTCCAGATCGTGGTAGGTGATGCGGCGGGTGTCGGAATCCTGCATGGCGTCGGGGAAGAGCAGCGGACCGATCTCGAGCCGGGGATTGTCCTTGGACGGACAGAAGAAGATCGCCGGCTCGCCGGTCTCGAAGAACGTCACGAAGACGATCAGATCGCTCGCCGTGGCGAGCGACATGTAGGCCGCCCGGCCGGCGATGCGATAGCGCCCGCCGACGGGCTTGACCACCGTGCCGGTCTGGGCGATCCGATCACCATGGACCCGGGAGTTGGAGTTGGCCACCAGCCAGCGGTTCCGGCGCACGGAATCGACCAGCTTCGTGCGGCGCTCGTCAAGCACGTCGTCTTCGCTCGTCGGCAGAGTGGCGATCGCCGCAATCGGGTAGAAATGGTTCTCCACGGCCAGAGCCAACGCCGGCGAGATGCTGCCGAGGCGCTGGACGACCTCGGCCGTGCGCCGGAAGGCGGTGCCGGGCTCGTGTCGGTGCTCGATTCCGATCCACGGCAGGCTGGTGCGGCGAAACGCGTCGAAGAAGATGTCGAAGTCGCTCTTCTCGAGCGCCTGCTCCAGGGCTTGTGCGGCCACGTCCAGCTCGGCGGAGAAATCCGCCGCGCCGCTCGACGAAGCCGAGTCCTCGGAGCGCGCCGTGGCGTCCTCGGCCCGCCTCTCCGCGCGCTGCTCTTGCGTTGCTTCGATTGCCTTCATATCTCGTCTCCGGTCAGTTGATCGATCGTTCTCGCGCCGTGTGCGACATCTCGGCGCTCAGCATGTTGTTGTTCAGCGCCGTACCGCCGGGCAACGGTGAGTCGCCGGCCGTGCCCGCCGCGTGGTCCCAGACCAGCTTCAAGACCTCACGGACCAAGTGCTCGACCGCCTGGCGGTTCTCGCCGTGCGGCACGATGAAGGCAGCCGGGGGGAGGGCGGCGCGAACCGGATCGGGCCTGCAGGCATGAAACCACCGAGGTAGCTCAGGCTACGGCTGTCTCGGCAGCTTGTCAAGGGGAGCACCGACACGTCACCGGTTCTGCGGCACTTGTTAGTGGACTGAGCTCCGTTGTAGACTTGCCGCGCGAAGTCGTCTTCCGAGTGAGGTTTGTGGCGAGCCCTATGGGTGACAAGATAGACAACAAGAAGCGATCGCCGAAGAAGTTCAGCACAATCATGGCGCAGTTGCGGCGCAAGCGCGAGGCCGCAGCGTCCGGCGTAATCCCGCGCCTGCCCCGTGACGGGCGCGGCCTGGCGTTGTCCTCCACCCAGCAACGGCTGTGGTTCATCGAGCAGTTGGCCCCGGAGGCCGGAGCCTACCACATCGGTTGCGCGGCCCGGCTCCGCGGCGAGCTCAACCAGGCGGCGCTGCAGAGCGTTTTCGAGCACCTGATCGCCCGCCACGAGAGCTTCAGGACCTCGTTCTCGTCCCATGAGGGGCAGCCGGTGCAGGTCATCGCACCGCAGATTTCGTTGCCCATGCTGGGGGTCGACCTGAGCGCCCTGCCGGCCGCCGAGCCCGAGATCATGCGCCTGGCGACCCGGGAGCACCAGCGGCCCTTCGACCTGACCCGGACGCCGCTGCTGCGCATCCTCCTGCTGCGTTGGGACGAGCACCACCACATCCTCATCCTGATCCAGCACCACCTGATCAGCGACGGCTTGTCGGTGTCGGTGCTGGTCAGGGAGCTGGTAGCGCTCTATCGCGCCGCCGTCGAGGGAACTCGGGTCGCGCTGCCGGAGCTCGCCATCCAATACGCCGACTTCGCCGCCTGGCAGCGTGAAACTCTGAGCCCCGAGGTTCTGGCGCCACACCTCGAGTTCTGGAAACGTCATCTCGAAGGCAGCCCGGAGCTCCTCGAGCTACCGGGCGACCGGCCGCGGCCGAGGGTGATGAGCTACCGCGGAGTACGCTGGCCTCTGCGCCTGCGGCGCGGCCTGGCGGCCGATTTCACTGCCGCGGCGCGGCGTCACGGTACCACGGTCTTCACTCTGTTCCTGACGGCTTTTCAGATTCTGCTCCACCGCTGGTCGGGGCAGGACGACGTCGTCGTCGGCACGCCGATCGCCAACCGGCAGCGGGCCGAGCTGCAGCATCTGATCGGCTTTTTCGCCAACACCCTGGCACTGCGGATCCATCTCGACGATCGGCTGCGCCTGAGCGATCTGCTGCGGCGGGCTCACGAGCTGATGCTCGAAGCCCACAACCATCAGGACATGCCCTTCGAGCAACTGGTCGGAGAGCTCCGGCCCGAGCGCACCGCCAGCCATGCGCCTCTCTTCCAGGCCGCCTTCTCTTTGAATGTGCCGATACCGCGCATCGAGTTGTCCCACCTGAGCTTCGAGCTCATACCGAGCGATCCCGGTACCGCAAGCTTCGACGTCAGTCTCGATCTAGAGCACGACGCTGACGCTGTGCACGGCTATCTGGAATGCAATACCGATCTTTTCGATCGCTCGACCCTCGCCCGCCTTGCCGGCCATTTCCGCAACCTGCTCGAGGCGCTGGCGGAGGCTGCAATGGCCGGAGGCAGGGACGTGAGCGTCGCCGAGCTGCCCCTGATGGGCGCCGCCGAGCGTCACCAGGTGGTCCTGGAATGGAACGAGACACGCTGGGCCGCCCCCCCGGCGGGCGGCCTCGCGCAGCTCTTCGAGGACCGCACCGAGCGCCATCCTGCGGCGACGGCCCTGGTCTGCGGCGACGAGCATCTGAGCTACGGCGAGCTCAACCGCCGTGCCAATCGCCTGGCGCATCGCCTGTGCCGCCTCGGGGCAGGGCCCGACGTGCGCGTCGGCGTGGTGCTCGAGCGCTCGCCGGAGGCCGTGGTCGCCCTCCTGGGGATTCTCAAGGCGGGGGGTGTCTACGTGCCGCTCGATCCCAGCTACCCGCGCGAGCGTCTCGCCTTCATGGGCGCCGATGCCGGCGTGCAGATCCTCGTGACCTGCACGGCGCTCGCGACCGAGCTGCCCCCGGGCGCCACCAGCGTCCTCTGCCTCGACGCCGGTGACGCTCTCGCCGGCGAATGCGCAGACAACCCGGCGCCGGTTTTCGACACTGCCGGGAGTGACGCTCTGGCCTACGTGATCTACACCTCCGGCTCCACGGGAAATCCGAAAGGCGTAGGGATCTCCTGCGACGCCCTCGGGCGTCACTGCCGAATCATGCAACAGGCCTTCCGCCTGAGCTCGTCCGACCGGATACTGCAGTTCAACTCCACGAGCTTCGACGCTGCCCTCGAGCAGATGCTGCCCACCTTGCTGAGCGGTGCTTGCCTGGTGATGCGGGAGACCGAGATCTGGCCCCCCGCGGAGGTCTCGCGGCGGATTGCGGAGCTTCGTTTGAGCATGGTCGATCTGCCCGTGGGTTACTGGCACCAGTGGCTGCAAGAGCTCGAGGAGGGCACCGGAGCGGAGGACGTCTCGACGCTGCGTCGGCTGGCCGTGGGAAACGACGTCATGCCCCCCGAGGCGCTCCGGCGCTGGTCCTCGACGCCGTTGCGCTCGGTGGAGACGATCAATGTCTACGGTCCGACCGAGGCCACCATCACCGCGACTCTGTGGACGCTTCCCGCAGACCGCGCCGCCCCGCACCGGGTGCCGATCGGCCGGCCTACCGCGGGCCGGGCGATCTACCTCCTGGATCGCGGCGCCAACCCCGTGCCGATCGGCGTGGCGGGTGAGGTCTGTATCGCAGGTGGGTTGCTGGCCCGGGGATACCTGGGGCGTCCCAGCCTGACGGCGGATCGTTTCCGGCCGGATCCCGCTCCGGTAGAGCCGGGGGCGCGGCTCTACCGGAGCGGAGATCTGGCGCGCTACCTGGCGTCCGGCGAGCTCGATTTTCTGGGACGCGTGGATGACCAGGTCAAGGTGCGGGGTTTCCGCATCGAGCTGCGGGAGATCGAGGTGATCCTGAACGAGCATCCGGGACTGCGCGAGGTGGCGGTCGTGGCTCGGGACGAGGTGATGGGTACTGCCGGAAGCCCTGTCCGGAAGACCGGCGACAAGAAGTTGGTGGCCTACGGGGTGGCCGCCGACGGACATCCCCCGCCCGCCGCGGCGGAACTGCGGGAGCTCCTGCGCCGGAGACTGCCGGACTACATGGTGCCCGCGGCCTTCGTCACTCTGGAGGAGCTGCCGTTGACGGCGGCCGGCAAGGTGGATCGCCGGGCCCTGCCGGCGCCGGAGCACGAGCCTCTCCCGGACTCGGTGCCGCCGCGCACGCCGACCGAAGAGCTGGTGGCCGGAATCTGGGCGGAGATACTCGAGGTCGAACAGGTCGGGATCTTCGACAACTTCTTCGAGCTGGGGGGACATTCCCTTCTGGCCACCCGGGTGATCTCGCGCATCCAGCAGGATTTCGCCATCGACATCCCTCTCATGGCACTGCTCCAGACGCCGGAAGTGGCGGCGGTGGCCGCTCTCATCGAGGCCGCGCAGGCCGCGGGGCAAGGCGCGAAGATCCCGCCGCTCGTCCCCGTGCCCCGGGATGGGGCCTTGCCCCTGTCGTTCGCCCAGGAAAGACTTTGGTTCCTCGACCAGATGCAACCCGGCTCTTCGATCTACAACATGCCCCTGGCTCTGCGTCTCAGGGGTGATCTGCGTCCGCGGTTGCTGGAGCGTAGCCTGGGCGAGGTGGTCCGCCGGCACGAGGTGGTGCGCACCACGTTCCGGAAAGTGGAAGGGAAGCCGGCGCAGGTGATCACGCCGGCAGCCGAATGGACTCTGCCGGTGGTCGAGCTCGCCTCGCTGCCGCCTTCGAGAGCCGCCGCCGAGGCCGAGCACCTGGCCAGTGAGGAAGCTCTGCGGCCGTTCGACCTCGCCCGCGGCCCGCTGCTGCGCTCGGCGTTGCTGCAGCTCGAGGACGAGTCCGTGCTGGTCTTCAACATGCACCACATCGTCTCGGACGGCTGGTCGATGGACCTGCTGGTGCGGGAGGCCACGACCGTCTATCGGGCGTTGGTCTCGGGCGAGCCTTCGCCGCTCGGGGAGCTGCCGCTGCAATACGCTGACTTCGCCGTCTGGCAGCGATTCTGGCTGCAGGGGGCGGAGCTGCAGCGTCAGCTCGGCTATTGGCGCGAGCAACTGGCGGGGGCACCCCCGGCTCTGGAGTTTCCCAGCGACCGTCCCCGGCCGCCGGTGCAGACGTTTCGAGGTGCCCACTGCGTGCACAGCTTCGCTCCCCACCTGTCCGATGATCTCAGGGCCCTGGGGCAACAGCAGAGGGTGACGCTCTTCATGATCCTGCTGGCGGCGACGGCGGCGATCCTGTCGCGCTACACGGGACAGGAAGACATCGTGGTGGGATCTCCGATCGCGGGCCGCAATCGGCCGGAGATCGAGGGGCTGATCGGTTTCTTCGTCAACATGTTGGTCTTGCGCATCGACGTTTCCGGCAGGCCGGAGCTCCGAGATCCGCGCTGCGCCGAGCTGCTCGGCCGGGTACGGCGCGTCACGCTCGATGCCTATTCCCATCAGGACTTGCCTTTCGAGCGTCTGGTGGAGGAGCTCAAGATCGCCCGCGTGCTCGACCGCTCACCGCTATTTCAGGTCGCGGTGGCCCTGGAGCACTCGCCGCTCGGCGCCGCCGAGCTGAAGTTGCCGGGGCTCCACATCAGCCCGATGGAGTCCGAGCTGCGGACGTCTCGGTTCGACTTGACGCTGCTGTTTGAAACGAGCGATTCCGAGCTTCGGATCCGGACGGAATACAGCACGGATCTGTTCGACAGCGTGATGATCGAGCGGCTCCTGGGGCACCTCGAGCGAGTGCTCTCGGCACTCGTTGCGGCGCCCGATCAACGCCTGTCCGAGCTGCCGATCTTGAGCGTGGCCCAGCGCCATCAACTGCTGATCGAGTGGAACGACCAACAGGCCATGCGCGGTCGCTGCACGGGCATTCACTGCCTGTTCGAGGCCCAGGTCGAGCGCCTGCCCGAGGCGGTGGCGGTGACGTTTGGGGACGAGCACCTCACCTACCGGCAGCTCAATCGCCGGGCCAACCGGCTGGCTCACCATCTGCGGCGCCGGGGAGTGGGTCCTGAGATTCTGGTCGGGGTGGCGATGGAGCGCTCGCCGGAGCTGGTCGTCGCGCTGGTGGGCATCCTGAAGGCCGGAGGGGCCTATGTGCCCCTGGACCCCAGTTACCCGTCGAGCCGTCTGGCGTTGATGGTGGAAGACTCGCGGCCGCCGGTGCTGCTGACCCAGGCGCGTCTGGTCGAGAGCTTGTCGGCGGCGGATTGCGAGCTGCTGTGCCTGGACAGCGAGTGGGACTCGGTGGCGTCGTCGCCGTGCCACGACCCGGAGCCGGTGTCGGTTGCCGAGCATCTGGCCTACGTGATCTTCACCTCCGGCTCGACCGGGCGTCCCAAGGGAGCGATGAACAGCCACCGGGCGGTATGCAACCGCCTGCTGTGGATGCAGGAGGCGTACGGTCTGGGGCCCTGCGACCGGGTGCTGCAGAAGACGCCGTTCAGCTTCGACGTCTCGGTGTGGGAGTTCTTCTGGCCGTTGATCACCGGAGCTTGTCTGGTGATGGCCCGGCCGGGGGGCCACCGCGACAGCGGCTATCTTGTGCGCACCATCGTGGAATCGCAGATCACGACCGTGCACTTCGTGCCGTCGATGCTGCGGATCTTCCTCGAGGATCCGGACACCGCGAGCTGCGTGTCTCTGAGACGGGTGATCGCCAGCGGCGAGGCGCTGACGGCGGATCTTCGGGACGCCTATGCAGCGCTGCTGTCGGCTCGTCTCGAGAACCTCTACGGTCCGACGGAGGCGGCGATCGACGTCACCTACTGGCCGTGCGCCGGGGACACCGCGCCGGTGGTGCCGATCGGTCGGCCGGTGGACAACACGCGGCTCGACATCGTGGACCGGCATCTGGAGCCGGTGCCGCTGGCGGTGACCGGGGAGCTGCTGATCGGCGGCGTCCAGCTTGCGCGGGGCTATCTCGGCCGCCCGGGTCTGACCGCCGATCGCTTCATCCCCGATCCGACAGGACTCGCTGCGCCCGGGAGCCGCGCCTACCGGACAGGGGATCTGACCCGCTATCGTAGCGACGGCGCGGTGGAGTTTCTGGGCCGCGTCGACCACCAGGTGAAGCTGCGCGGCTTCCGCATCGAGCTCGGCGAGATCGAGGCGGTCCTGCAGCAGCATCCCGGAGTGCACGAGGCGGTGGTGATGCCGCGGGAGGTGGGGCCGGGAGATCAACGCCTGACGGCCTATGTCGTCCCCGACGAGGAACGGGCGCGTCCGGTGCGCCGGCTGCTGCGCTTCGAGCAGCAGGGTCTGATCAACGGCCACCAGCGTTGGGTTCTGCCCAACGGGATGCCGGTCGTGCACAAGAACCGCAGCGAGACGGAGTTTCTCTACCGCGAGCTGTTCGAGGACAACGCCTACCTGCGGCACGGCATCCGCCTGGGTCCGGAGGCGTGCGTCTTCGATGTCGGTGCCAACATCGGTCTGTTCGCCCTCGCCATGGCCCGGCAATGTCCAGGAGTGAAAATCTACGCCTTCGAGCCGCTGCCTCCCCTCTTCGAGGTGTTGGGCCTCAACATGGAGCTCTACGGCGTCGATGCCCATCTCGACCCGCGCGGCTTGGCGGGCGCCGCGGGCACGGCGGAGATCGACTACTTTCCGCACGCCACGATCCTTTCGGGGCGCTTCGCCGACGGCGTCAGTGAACGGGAGACGGTGAAACGGTTCTTGCTCTCGGAAGGCGGCGGTGAGCTGGCGTCGGAGCAGGAGATCGAGGAGTTGCTGGAGGCACGCCTGACGCGGGAGGGCTACCGCTGTGCCCTGACCACCGTGTCGGAAGTGGTGCGGGAGAACGGGGTGGAGCGCATCGACCTCCTGAAGGTGGACGTCGAGAAGAGCGAGCTCGAGGTGCTTTCAGGGATCGAGGAGAGTGACTGGCCGAAGATCTGCCAGGTGGTGGTGGAGGTCCACGACGAGGGCGGGGCGTTGCGGGCGGTCGGGGAGCTGCTCGCGGACCACGGCTTCGAAGTGACGGTCGAGCAGGACCGTGCCCTGGCGGAAACCGCGCTCTACAACGTCTATGGGGTGCGTCCCGAGGGGGACGGCCCACAACCGGAGCTTGCAGACCGCGGTGATCGCCGGCGAGAGGGGTCCTCGAGGGCGCCGGAGCCGAGATGGGAGAACTCGTCGCAATGGCTCGACGATCTTCGCCAGTGGGGGTCGGATCACCTTCCGGAGTACATGGTGCCCGCGGTCTTCGTGCCCCTGGAGAGCATCCCGCTCACCCCCAACGGCAAGGCCAACCGGGCCGCTCTGAGGGCGTTGCCGGAGCCGCAGCACGCGCCGTCCGCAGGCGGCTCGGTGGCGCCGCGGACGCCGCAAGAGAAGATTGTGGCCGGGATCTGGGCCGAGATCCTGGACCGTCCGCAGGTCGGGATCCACGACAGTTTCTTCGATCTCGGCGGCCATTCGCTGCTCGCCACCCAGGTGATCTGGCGGTTGCGGGCGCTCTTCGACGTGGACCTGCCGCTGACCCGGTTCTTCCAGGCGCCGACGGTGGCCGGCGTCGCGGCTGGTATCGATGCGGCCTGCGCCTCGGGACAGAAGAGCGTCCTTCCCCCGATCACGCCGCAGCCGCGCGATCGGCCCCTGCCGCTGTCCTTCGCCCAGGAGCGGTTGTGGTTCCTCGATCAGTTGGAGCCCGGCAGCACGCTCTACAACATTCCGCTGGCGCTGGGCATCCGGGGTGATCTGCGTCCGGCGGCGCTGGCGAGCTGCCTGGCCGAGATGGTACGCCGGCACGAGGCGCTGCGAACCCACTTCGAGGTGGTTGACGACGAGCCCGTGCAGGTGATCGCGCCGCCCCTTGCACCGGAACTGCCGCGGGTCGACCTCTCGGCACTGTCCGCGGCGGCCGGCTCGCTCGAGGCCGAGCGGCTAGCCGCCCGCGAGGGGACGCGTTCGTTCGATCTGGCTCGGGGACCCCTGTTTCGGGCCGTCCTGCTCCGGCTGCAGCCCACGGAGTGGGTCTTGCTGGTCACGATGCACCACATCATCTCGGACGCCTGGTCCCTCGACGTGCTGATGCGCGAGTTCACCAGCCTCTATCGCGCCTTCGCCCGCGGCGAGCCGTCCCCTCTGCCGCCGCTTCCGGTCCAGTACGCCGACTTCGCGCGTTGGCAACGATCCTGGCTTCAGGGGGCGGAGCTGGAGCGCCAGCTCGACTACTGGCGCCGGCAGCTCGCCGGGGCGCCGGCAGCCCTGGAGCTTGCCACCGACCGGCCGCGGCCGGCCGTCCTGAGCTCGTACGGGCGGGCGCTCGTACAGCGCTTGCCGAGGGAGCTCTCACACGACATCGTCGACCTCTCACGCCATCGGCAGACAACAGTCTTCATGACGCTCCTGGCGGCGTTCAAAACTCTGCTCTGGCGCTACTCCGGACAACGCGACATCGTGGTGGGCTCGCCGATTGCGGGCCGCAACCGCAGTGAGCTCGAAGGGCTGATCGGCCTTTTCATCAACATCCTGCCGATGCGCACCGATTTCAGCGGCGACCCGAGCTTCCGGGAGTTGCTCGATCAGGTGCGGACGGTGGCCCTCGGGGCTTACGGCCACCAGGATCTGCCGTTCGAGAAGCTGGTCGAAGAGCTCAAGCCGGAGCGCGATCGCAGCCACGCGCCGTTGTGTCAGGTCCTGTTCACCCTCGACAGCGACTCGCGCAACGAGCTTTCCGTCGATCGCCTCGAGCTGAGCGAGCTCCGGATCGAGGCCAACAGCGTCAAGTTCGATCTGACCCTGCGGGCGGACGAGAAGGCCACGACCCTGACTCTGATCTACAGCACTGATCTCTTCAACGCGACCTCCGCGAGACGCTTGCTGCGGCATCTGGGAATCTTGCTGGCCGGCGCCGCCGCCGCACCGCGGCGCCGGATCTCGGTGCTGCCCCTGTTAAGCGCTCCGGAGCGTGCCCAGCTCCTGGCGGAGCGCAACGACACCGAGCGCGCCGGGAAGCGCCGGGGAAGATGCCTGCACGAGTTGTTCGAGAGCTGGGTGGCGCGCCAACCGGAGACCGTGGCGGTGGTCTTCGAGGAGTCCGGCCTGCCGGGGTCCGGCCTGCCGGGGTCCGGCCCGTCGGGGTCCGACCTGCCAGAGCAGCGTCTGAGCTACGGTGAGCTCTCCCGGCGAGCCAACCGTCTGGCCCATGAGCTGCGCCGGCACGGCGTGCGGCCCGAAGTGCCGGTGGGGATCTTCATGGAGCGGTCGATGGAGATGGTGGTCGCGATCTGGGGTGTGCTCAAAGCGGGCGCACCCTATGCGCCGCTGGCCAGGAATACCCCTGCCGAGCGGGTCGCCTCGATCGTCCGGGCGGCCGGGATCCCGATCCTTCTGAGTCAGCCGGACCTGGCACGGGAGCTGAGCCTCGGTACCGGCTGCGAGGTGCTGTGCCTGGACGACAAGCGCGAGGTGGCGGCGGGCCGCAGCCCGCAGAACCCGGCCGGCGGTGCGCGGGTGGAGAATCCGGCCTACGTGATCCACACCTCGGGCTCCACGGGTGCCCCCAAGGGCGTGGTCGTGGAGCACCGGCAGATCTTGCACTACATCGACAACCTCGAGTGGCAGGTGCGGCTCGCAGCGGGCTGGAGCTATGCTCTGGTGCAGCCGGCAGCGGTGGACTCGTCGATAAGCACCCTCTTTCCGCCGCTGATCACCGGCGGGACCCTCCACGTGATTTCCGAAGAGCGGGCGATCGATCCCCAAGATCTGGGCGACTACATGAGCCGCCACTCAGTCGACCTGCTCAAGATCGCCCCCTCGCACCTCGCGACGCTGCAGGCCGCGGGCGTGGGGCCGAAGATCTACCCGCGGCGCTGTCTGGTCTTCGGTGGCGAGTCCTCCCACGTGGACTGGGCGAAGGAGCTGGCAGCAGATACCGGGGGCATCGCCCTGTTCGGCCACTACGGTCCCACCGAGACGACGGTCGGCTCGTCGATGTACCGGGTGATCGAAGGACGGCTCCACTCTTCTCCGCTGGTACCCCTGGGGCCGCCGTTCGGCAATAGCCGCTACTACCTCCTGAGCGCGCATCTGGAACCACAGCCACTCGGTGTGGTGAGCGAGATCTACACTGCCGGCGCCGGCGTGACCCGCGGCTACCTGAATCGTCCCGCCCTGACCGCCGAGTGCTATCTGCCGGACCCGTTCAGCAAAGAGCCTGGCGAGCGGATGTACCGATCGGGCGACCTCGCGCGGTATCTGCCGGACGGTGAGCTCGAGTTCCTCGGCCGCTCTGACCATCAGGTCAAGATCCGGGGCTTTCGTATCGAGCTGGGAGAGATCGAAGCGGCCCTCAAGAGGCATCCGCTCGTCAGTGGCGCAGCGGTCGTCGTGCAGAAAGACGCGCGGAGCGCGGATCACCTGGCGGCCTTCGTGGTTTCCGCAAACGAACAATGTGATCCTGACGAGCTGCGCCGCTTCTTGCAGAACCAGTTGCCGGACTATATGGTGCCGGGGAGCTTCACGATACTGGAGGATCTGCCCCGGCTCGCCCACGGTAAGCTCGATCGCAAGGCTTTATCGGCTTTCGGTGCCTCCGACTCCGGTCCGGTGGATCGGTTCGTGGCTCCCGCCGACGATCTGGAATGGCGATTGACCCGTATCTGGGAGGAGCTCTTCGACAAGCGGCCGATCGGGATACAGGAGAATTTCTTCGCTCTTGGAGGCCACTCCCTGTTGGCTGTCCGGTTGATGGCGAAGATCCGCAGCCACTTCGCAGAGCATCTCGCGTTGGCCAGTCTGTTCGACAGCCCCACGATCGAGCAACTGGCAAAACTGTTGCGCCGTGGAAACGCTTCGCGGGCTCGCGGAGCTCTGGTACCGATCCGGCCCGACGGGAAAAAGAGGCCTTTTTTCTGCGTGCACTCGGTGGGCGGCAACGTCTTCTGTTACGTTGATCTGGCACATCGGCTGGGCACCGAACAGCCGTTTTACGGGCTCCAGTCCCCCATTCCGGGGGCTCCCGAGGAGCCGCTGGCGGGGTTCGAGGAGATGGCCGCCTTTTACCTGGGAGAGATCCGGAAAATTCAACCCGAGGGGCCCTATCAACTCGGTGGCTGGTCTCTGGGGGGCGTGCTGGCGTTCGAGATGGCTCAGCAGCTCGTCGCCGAGGGAAAGCAGATCAACCTGCTGGTGCTCATCGACACGGCAGTTCCCAATGAAGCGAGCCGCGCCCGCCCGCTCGACGAGGCGAGCCTGCTGGCGGCGTTCGCCGGCGACCTCGCCGGCCTCGCCGGCAGGTCCCGCCGGCCGGATTCCCCATCTCCTGAAGAGGCGCAACTCCTCGTCTCGGACCTCTCCGCGGAGTCCGCCGGCTCGTTGGGCGACGACAAGCTCCGCTCGGTGTTCAAGCAGGCACAGTCAGCCGGTTGGCTGTCCACGGACCTCGATTTCACGGAAGCTTTCGAGCTTTATCGAATTTTCCGCCGCAACACTCGGGCCCTCCGAAGCTACGAGCCGCAGAGTTCTTCCGCGCCTATCACGATGTTTCAGGCCGCAGAGCTGCCGGCGGATCTCCCGGCCGGCTATAGCCGTGATTGGAGCGTTCTGGCGACCGGTGCCGTAGAGGTGGAAACGATACCTGGTAATCACTACACGATTCTCCACAGACCCTGGATCGAGACTCTGGCCGATCGGCTCAGAGACGCTTTCGCGAGGGCCGAGGCGAGAGCCGACAAATGGCAGAAGACGCCCTCACAGCGAGAAGCTCGGGAGAAAGGGGAACAGAGACCGTTTTAAGTATCTTGAGCGCCTACTCATGACGCAGGGCAGTCACCGGATCCACGGACAGCGCTCTTCGCGTCGGCACGAAGGTGGCGAGCAGCGCGACCACAATCAGCGCGCCAGCGAGCATAACGAAAGTGATGGGGTCGGTGGTGGTCACGCCGAAGAGCATGCTCGACATGGTCTTGGTCAGGGCGAAGGAACCGATGAGGCCCGCCATGATCCCGGCCACCATGTCGACGATCGTCTGGTTGAGCATCAGCCAGAGGATGGCTTTCTTCTGAGCGCCCATGGCCATACGAATCCCGATCTCGCGGGTCCGTTGGCTGGCTTTGTAGGACATGAGGCCGTAGATGCCCATGACGGTGAGGATCGCGGCAGTCGCCGCGAAGAGAACCATCAACAGAGTATTGAAGCGCATCTTGTTTTCCTCTTCGCCCATCCGCTGCTCCATCGTCGCGATATCGAATACGGGCAGACTCGAGTCGAGCGCGCGAACTTCTTCACGAATCCGCTGGGTCATGGCTGCGTTGGCAACCTCTGTGCGGACAAAGAGGCCCAGACCTTTGTGCGGCCATTGCTCGATGGGGACGTAGACATCCTCGGGGGTAAAGAATTCCGTGCTTCGGCCTCGGTGCTTGGCATCGCCCACGATGCCGACAACGGTAAACCACGGATCCTCCCCCGGCGTACCGAGATTGACACGTTTGCCGAGGGCCTCCTCACCCGGCCACAGGGCCTTCGCCGCCGATTCGCTGATCACCATCACGGGAGTTGCGTCGGCGTGGTCCGTGCGCTCGAGCGGCCGGCCGGCGATCAGCGGAATGCCCAGGTTCTTGAGCGCTCCGGGACTGGCGCGATGCGGGAAGACCCGAACCCGATCCTCAGCCGATTGGATGATCCGTCCCTCCGGCACAGCATCGCGGAAGTACCAGTTGGCACCCGGCAGGTCGGGTCCCCACAAGCCAGCAAGCTTGACGCCGGGAAGCGCTGAGATCCGTTCTTCCAAGGCGCGATAGAAGCTGCGCTTGGCATCATCTTCCGCATAGCGCGGACCATCGAGCTCGAATCGCATGGTCAGCAGGTGCCGGGTATCGAAGCCGAAACCGGTGTTCGCGAAGACGTAGAAGCTCCGGATCATGAGGCCGGCGCCGATGAGAACTACGACGCTCAGGGCGATCTGCGTGACGACCATCACCCGGCGTAAGAAATTGCGGCCTGGGTTGCTGCCGACACTCTTCCCTCCCGGCCTCAGGACGTCGTTAAAACTCATCCGTGCGCTTTTCAAGGCCGGAGCCATACCGGATACGAGGGACGCCAGAAACGCCAGTAGAAGTGCTACCAAAAAGGTTTGAATTCGAACGTCGACTTCAATGAACTCCGGCACCGGCAACGGGGTGGTGACAAAGAGAGTTTCGATGCCAAAAAAGGCAAGAAAGAAACCGATGATCCCCGCGATCAGTGCGAGCAGTACGCTCTCGGTCAGAATCTGACGCACCAAGGGGCCGCGGCCTGCTCCCAGAGCCATGCGCATGGCGATCTCGTGCTCGCGCTCCACGAAGCGAGCCAGAAGGAGCATGACCACATTGATGCACCCTAGGAGAAAGACGAGAGCCGCTCCGACGGCGAGTATGGTCAAGGCCTCGGTCAAGCTACCGTTATCGGAGCGTACGCTGTCGAACGAGACCAGCTGGGCTTCGTTGTCGGCGTTGGTCTGGGGATACATATTCTGCAATTCGTGGGACAGGGAGAGCATTTCCGCTTGAGCTTGATCGAGCGTGACGCCGGAGTTGAGACGGGCGACCGTCATGAGCCATCGATGGCCTCTTTTCTCGATGAAGGCGGACCTGAGATGGATTGCCGATCTCGACAGGGGCACGAAAATTTCCGGGTTGGGGTTGGCGCTGATGGTTTTGAAATTCCGCGACAAAACGCCCACGATGGTGTAGGGCTGGCCGCTCAGGTTGATCTTCTTGCCGATCACGTCCGGATTCGAGCCGAAACGCTTTTGCCAAAGTCCGTAGGTCAGGATGGTGACCGGTCGGCCGCTCGGCAGTTGATCTTCCGAGTCGTCGAAAATTCTTCCCAGAAAAGGCTTCGCGTTCAGCACTCTGAAAAACGAAGGGGTGACATAGCCGGCCTGAAGGTGCTCGGCGCCGTCGTTCTCGACCAGATTCAAATTGTACCAGAACGAGTAGGCCGCGGACTCTTCAAAAGATTGGCTTTCGCTGAAATAATCGATCATATCGGGATAGGAAAGGGGCGCTCGCTCGGCACCTCGATTAGGATCTCTTCTGAGAACTTGAACAAGACGATCGGGATCCTTGTAGGGAACCGGAGCCAGAAAGACGGAACTCACCAGGCTGAAGACCGTGGTGGTGAAGGCGATACCGATCGCCAAGATGAATACGAGGAGGAAATTGAAACCGGGGCGCTTGACGAGCATTCGAAATGTGTGACGGATGTCTTTCATGAACATATCTGATCTTCCTGTGCTCTTTTTCGATCAAGAAGCTCCAGCCGGTTTGGTGTGGGTCGACCCGATGACCGAGGCGCTCGTCGGGCGTGGCCCATGGTGCAGACACGACGTAACGGAAGCGGCCACGCCGGCACGACGAGCCCCGCAGAGTCTCCTGCTGGTAGGCCTGTAGAGCTCATCGTGTCCTGCTTCCTGGCTTCTGACCGCGGTTCACCTCGGGTGGAAGCGATGGTATCACAAGAGGGCGTGGCGGGGTATTCCCCCATCCGGTTGGTTTGCTTCCTGGGTGACCCTGGTCGCTGGCTGGGGCGCTTCAGCGCTCCCTGTCGACCCGTCGCGGGCGATCACCCGGAAACGCCCGGGGCCTGGCGCTATGCACCGCGTTTCAGGAGATGGATTCGATGTATTCACGAGGGAATCCCAGCTCTCGCAAGACACCTCGAAGCCTTGACGCGTACTCCGGGTTGTGTTCATGCGGCGAAGGCACTTCGCGCAAATTGTAACACAGGGCCGCAACAAGATCGCCCTTCAGAGTATGCGCCAGGACAGCCTCGGGAAGATAGTGCTCGAGGCCAGGGCCCGAGTAGAGACGGTCTAGCTCACGGTGGGTCAGCGCAACGAGCATGCCATAGGCCCGGGCTCCGTGAGCGGGAACCAGCGTGGCGCGCTGGCCGATGCGCAACGCGAAGCCATCAACATATCCGGGCCGGGGGTCGGTGGGGGTGACGTCGGTGTCGCGGAGGACGCTCACGTCCATGAATAGACCGTAGAAGAAGGCGTCGATATGGCGTTTTGTCATCATGTCAGGGCGTTCCGGAATAGGAGGCTCTCTACCGGTAGGCCTGTCGAGTTCATCGTCCTTACTTCCTGGCTTCTGACCGCAGGTTCCACGCGGGCGGAAGCGATGGTATCACGAGAGGGCGTGGGCCTGACGGCGGCAACGGGCCGAGCTGCGAATCGCCCGGCTGGGGCCGCATCTGGGACCTGAGCTCTTGCCATCCCCGCCTCCACTATACTAGACTCCGCCCTGGAGCCGGGAAGTGTGGCCGAGTCACGACTCCAAAGGGCGGAGGGCGAGGCGACGGTTGCTCGTAGCGGCTGCCCTTGGGGCGATACTCGCCCGGGATTCTCGAACCCGCAACGGCGCAACAGAGCTGGGTCTCCGCCGGCTCAGCCTGGTGTCAATCTGTCGATCCGAGGAGTAACGGAATGCCTGAAGAAAGCCTTGGACCCACTCCCGACCACTTGCTGCGCCTGGCCGCAGGGAGAACCACCAACGTGCTGCTCGAGCTGGCGCTCGAGCTCGAGCTCTTCGCCAAGCTCAAAGGCAAGGCGGTACCTCTCGCTGAGCTGGCGGGAACCTGGGACATGCCGGCACCGTCGGCGCGCTTCGTGGCCCAGTACCTGAGCAACGAAGGTCTGCTCGTCTATCGCGATGGGGCGGTGTCGAACTCGCCGCTGGTGGAGATGACGCTGACCGGGGACTCGGAGCTGCGCTTCCACCTGTCGGTACTCTTCAAGTACGATTTGTCTCTGGACGAGCTCAGAGAGCAGCTCCTCAACCCACCCGTGTCTCAGTGGTATCAAGTGCGTGAGCACGGGAAAATCACCGACCCCCGTGGAGTGCTCCGGCAGACCCCCGATCGGTGGCTGCTCGAGATGGTAACGCTGCGTCACGAGCAGCGTATCCAACTCGGCCGGGCCCTGGCCGAGCAATACGATTTCAGTGCTCACCACAAGCTTCTCGATCTGGGGGCGGCCGGCGGCGGCTATTGCATCGGTATCCGTCAGCTCAACCCACACCTCCGGTGCGTCGCCTTCGATCTGCCGGAGGTGATCGAGTTGGCGAGGGAGAAGATCGCCGAAGCGGGCGAGGAAGAAGGCATCGAGTTGGTGACGGGGTCCTTCTTCACGGATGATTTTCCTGCGGGTGCCGACGTCATGCTGATCACCTGGATCCACAATTGGTCGCCGGAAGACGACCGGACGATCCTGCGCAAGGCCTATGACGCTCTGGCCGACGGCGGCGTCTTCCTGGTGAACGAATTCTGCTTCGAGGACGATTGGTCGGGCTCGATCGAGGCCGTTTTCTCCGCCTTTCTGATGGTCGGTCAGGAAGGCAAGAGCGGCTGGGCACCGAGCTATGCCGAGATCGAATCCCTGCTCGAGGAGGTGGGCTTCGTCGACCTCGAAAGGCGACCCCGTCTGGTGATAGCGCGCAAACCCGCGGCGTCTTGAGCCCGATTCCGGATGTTGAACAATGGGATGGTCCCGCCGGGGATCGGTCAATCCTCACTACAGCCGCGATCCCCTCAGCGACTTCCTCTCCACCGAAGCGGGCCGTAGAGGGAAACTGAGCGACGGCGTCATCGGGTCTCGATCTCTCGGAGCCTGACGCGGGCCTGCTCGGGCTGGACCGGTCGACGGAAAGGGGTGACCGCCGAGGCCCAGGCGTGGGTAGCTCGGCCGGCTGGGACGCATCTGGGATCTGAGCTCTTGCCATTTCCGCCTCCACTATACTAGACTCCGCCCTGGAGCCGGGAAGTGTGGCCGAGTCACGACTCCACAGGGCGGCCGGGGATGACGGAATCCGATAGAACGCGTACCACAATGACCACCAAGCTACGGACCTTCCTAATCCTTTGGAGCGGGCAGGTGGTGTCGATCTTCGGCACCAGCATGACCGGATTCGCGCTCGGCGTCTGGGTTTTTCAGACCACCGGGTCGGTGACCCGATTTGCGCTGATCTCCTTCTCCAGCGCGTTCCCGGCGATCGTGCTGCTACCGGCATCCGGAATCATCGTCGACCGTTTCAATCGGCTACGGGTGATGATCTGGGGCGATTTGGGAGCGGCGCTCGGCACCGTGGCGATCGCTGCGCTCTTGTGGCTCGGCTACCTCGAGATCTGGCACATCTACGTCCTGATGGCGTTCGCTTCGGCCTTCAGCACGCCGCAGGCTCTCGCCTTCGACGCATCGATCCCGCTTCTGGTCGACAGACAGCATCTGGGCCGGGCGAACGCCCTGCACCAGTTCGGCGCCGGGATCGCCGAGACCGCGGCGCCGCTTCTGGCCGGTTTGCTGGTCGTCAGCATCGGGCTCGAAGGCATCATCTTGATCGATGTAGCGACTTTCGTTTTCGCTGTCATGACCCTTTTGATCATCCGCATTCCACGCCACGAGCCCAGCGTCGAGAAAATTGGCAAAGAGCCGCAGCAGGAATCGCTCAAGCAACGCCTCCTGGCCGGCTGGCACTTCATCCGCAGCCGCCCCGGGTTGGTGGGACTCATGTTCTACTTCTTTTCGCTCAACTTCACCCGCACGGCTGTCCTGGTGCTGCTTACGCCGCTGGTTCTGAGCTTCGCTGCGCCAACGGAGCTCGGTGCGGTGCTCGCTCTCGGTGCGGCCGGCATGATGACCGGCGGTATCCTGATGGCCGCCTGGGGCGGTCCCGAGCGGCGGATGACAAGCATCTACGCCGGAAATCTACTTTATTCGGTGATGCTCATCCTCGGCGGGCTGCGGCCCAACATCACGCTGATTAGCGTCGCTGCCTTCCTGATGCTCCTGACCAGTCCATTCATCAACAGCGCGGTCCAGGCGCTCTGGCAAAGCAAGGTGCCGTTCGATTTGCAGGGACGGGTGTTCGCGGCGCGACGCATGTTCACGTGGTCTGCCGTGCCTCTGGGCTACCTGATCTCCGGCC
>Ga0299906_10000433_pt1 | contig 39405 bp, 38 predicted proteins | sample RVTome_14_FD_200259 | JGI IMG/M metagenome (GOLD analysis project Ga0299906, IMG submission 200259) | Soil microbial communities from uranium-contaminated site in the Upper Colorado River Basin, Wyoming, United States - RVT145D125 (version 2) ... | reverse complement strand
TTTTCATGGTGAAAGTCCGAAAGATTCATGGGATCGAACCCTTGACGTGGGACACTCGAGGCCCTTAACTAGTACAACACAACTAGTGTAAAGAAGCGGCACATCCGACGCCCGGCCCCGGCCGGGCGTTTCGCGTTACCGGGGAACGTCAGGTCCCTGGATCGATCGTCCGAGCTGAGGCTCGGAGCCTCCCCAAGGAGCCGGACACATCGCCGGCTTCTTCTCGTTCATGGGCTTTCGAAGCCCGCCCGGCTGCCACTACGGCAGCCGGTCCTCGACGCAGATCGCTCGCGACGACGCGAGCGACGATCGCCCGGATGCCCGGGCAGGAAGGAAGGATCACCATGGGGAAGACCCCCTACACCAGCGGCACCCGCGAGCGCTTGATCGAGCGTCTCCGCCGGCAGGCCGTCGCGATACAGAACGGCTACCGCCGCGAGGACGCGCTGCTGACGACCGGTGAGGTCGCCATGCTGTTCCGCGTGTCGCACCGTGCGGTCCGCTGCTGGGCCGACGCCGGCAAGCTTCCCTACATCCGCACCCTCGGCGGGCACCGTCGGTTCCTCGCCTCCGCGGTGTGGGAGGCGCTCCGCGACGTCGTTCCGGATGTCAACGAGGCGCCGGTGGCCAACAAGGTCGTCAACGTTTCGCGCATCAGCTAACACGATCCACCTCGACCTGTCGGACGCACGTCCGACAGGTCGGACATCACCCCGCCCGATTCGCGTACTGCTCCGCGTTCGCCTCCGTTCGACCCCATAAAAAACCGCCGATGACCTGCAACGTTGCGGCGTCGGGGGTCGTTGGAGGAGTCGAACGCAGACGGTGACGAGGAAGGATCGGGACGATGTTCGAGACGGTCGGTCAGGTGGCACGGACGCTCAAGGCGTTCCGCGATTACTACCAGCCGAAGTCGTCCTCGGTGGCGATCTTCAACGGGAAGAAGACCACCGACGTCGACGCCGATCCGTTCCGCCGGGGCTTCATCGACAACCTGGATCTCCGGACGGAACTGCTGACCCGACTCTCCTCGCTCGACGAGCGGGAGCGGTCGATCCTCATGCTCTGGTACGTGTCCGATCTCCCGGTGCGGACGATCTGCGAGCAGCTCGGTCTCTCGCGGTCGCACGCATACCGGCTCCGCGACCGAGCGCTCAGCTTGATGCTCGATCGTTCACCGATCCTGGAGGTCGCAACAGCGTTCGCGTGACCCGAGACGTTGAAAGGTAACAACGGCCGGCGCCGCTATCCTCCCTCCCTCCCTCCCTACGGACGCACGCCGGCTCGCTGCCCCCGGGTTCGAACCCGGGGGCAGCACCTTTCACAACGTCGAAGGGGACGCACCAGAGCTTCCCGACAACGGAGTAGGAACGAACAGTGGAACCGAAGGATCTCGCACGGATCATCCTGCGCCGCAAGCGCACCGTGATCACTGCGTTGGTCGTCGTCGCCCTGACGAGCCTCGTCGGTTCCGTGCGTAAGGAGCCGCAGTACGTCGCAGCGTGCGACGTGTTGTTCCAGGCGACGGCTTACAACCCCACGGATCCGTCGGCCCGTCCGATCGAGACGGTGGGAACCCTGGCGAGCAACGCCGAGATCTTGAAGTCCCCGGTCATCACGCAGCGCGCCGCCGTGCTCGCCGACCTCCCGCCGGCGGTGGTCGCCGGCAAGCTCAACGTTGAGATCATCCAGGACGCCCAGATCTTCCACCTCCAGGTCGCGGATACCGAAGGCCCACGTGCCGGAGCGATCTGCAACGCGTACGGCACTGCGTATATCGAGTACAAGCGCGAGGAGGCTCGCAAGGAGTACGAGCGGCTGCTCGCCCAGGTGAACACCTCCCTCGATGGCATTCTGGTCGAGTACGAGGACGTGAAGGGCCGGCTTTCCAAGGTGCGGGACACCAGCAGCGATGACTATCGCAGCCTCGTGGTCGAACGGGACAGCCTCTTGAAGGAAAAGTCGGATCTGATCGGCGACCGCGCGGCGATCAAGAACGTCCTCAAGTCGGGCATCAACGGAGGCGGCAACCTTTACAAGCCCTCCGGCGGCGGCGAGGAGACCGGCAAGGGCCTGCGTCGGGACGTGCTGCTCGGCCTGCTGGTCGGTCTGATGTTCGGCATCGGCATCGCGCTGGTCCGCGAGTATCTGGATGACACCATGAAAGACAAGGAATCCACGCAGCGCGAGCTTGGTATCCCGGTGCTCGCCGCGATCCCCGACGAAGGCTTCGACGGCTACGAGCCGTCTCCCGGCACGATCGAGGCGGCGCGCCAGCTTCGCGCGACGCTGGGCTCGGTCGGGTTCCCCCACGAGAAGTCCGTGCTGGTGATCACCTCCACGTTGTCGAAGGCGCGCACGACCACGCTGGCGGCGCTGGCGGCCGCGGTCGCGGAATCCGGGCGATCCGTGCTCGTCGTGGGGTCGGACCTTCGCGGCGGACGCACCCACGAGAGCTTCGGCGTCGCCAACACCGTCGGGCTGGCCAACGTTGCGCGCGGCCAGGTCGCGCTCGAGCGTGCGATCCGTCCAGCGCCCGGACTGGACAACGTGTACGTGCTGCCGGCCGGTCCGCTGGTCGGCAACCCCGGTGAGCTGCTCTCCAGCGAGGAGATGGCGTTCGTGCTGCGCCGCGCACGCCGCTGGGCCGACGTGGTGCTGCTGGATGCGCCCCCGGTGCTCGCGGCTGCCGATGCCAGTGTGCTCGGGGCCTACGCCGATGGTGTCCTGCTGGTCGTCTCGGCGGGTCAGACCAACCGAGCCCAGGCCAATGAGGCCAAGGAACAGCTTGTCGCGGCCGGCGCTCGCCTGCTCGGCGCCGTGCTGGTCGGCACGGACGACGGTGGCCGTGCGATCACGAACGGCTACGGCGGTGACGACTTCGGCGCGCTCGTGCCGGTCGGCGGTGCGTGGAGCTCGTACGATGACGCGCATGAGTACGACTGGTGGGACGAGGACGAGGTGACCACCGCGACCGCCCGCGCCGTGCCGCGCAACGGATCCCGTCGCGGCGGGCCGAAGAAGAAGACGGCAGCGGCCGGCGTCAACAAGCGCACGGCACCAGCGCGCAAGCGCGAGCCGAAGCTCGAAAGCCCGCGTCGCACGCCGACCGCTCGGAAGGCCGGCACGACACGCAAGGCCGGCACGAGTCGCACGTCCGGCACGGGTCGCACGTCCGGCACGACACGCAAGGCCGGCACGGGCAGCACGTCCGGGACCGCGCGCAGGACCGCGACGTCTCGCGGCACGACGTCCCGCAAGCCGGCGGCGAAGCGAACCACCGCTGCCTCGTCGGGTGCTGCCAAGCACGCCCAGGCGCGCCGCACCTCGACGCGGAGGCGCTGAATGCGGGTCACGATCCTCGGCCGCGACTTCCCGCCCGCGGTCGGCGGCATCGGGGATCACACCGATTTGCTGGCCGCGGAGCTGGCCCGCCGGGGGCAAGCCGTCACGGTCGTGTGCTCGGCTCCGGCCGACGCCCGCGCCTCCTTCGACGTGCGACCGGTGATCGATCGGTGGGACGCGCGCGGATCCGCTTCGATCGTCCGCGCCGTTGCCGGAAGCAGGCCGGACATCATCGTCTGGCAATACAACCCTTTCGCGGTCGGGCGCCGCGGGCTCACTCCCGGTATCGGGCGGCTCGCGCGCGCGCTGGCCGCCGAAGCCCCGCTCGTGCTGCTCGCGCACGAGCTTTGGTTCCCGTTCCGGCGCGAGGGCCTCAAAGGCCTGGTCTGGGCCCTGGCGCACCGCCGGCAGATGCGGGCGCTGGCGCGCGCTGCTCGCATGGTGGTCGTCACGACCGAGCAGCGCGCGGCCGAGCTGGCCCGCGCGATCCCCTCCGTGGCCTCCACGACCCGCGTCATCCCGATCGCGGCCAACGTCGAGCCTCGTCCCGAGCAGCGCTCCGCGCGCGCGACCTTCGGGCTCCCGGACGATGCGTTCGTCGTCGCCCACCTCGGGAGCGTCGGCCCCGGCCGTGAGATCGATCGCGTCTTCGACGCGGTGGCCGAGCTGCGCGCCCGCGGCCTCGACGTGCGGTTGCTGCTTGCCGGCAACACCGGACCATTCACGGCCCCCGGCTCGTTGAACGGTGCAGTGATCACGACCGGCATCCTCTCGCGCGAGCAGCTCTCCGCAGCGCTCGCGTCCGCCGACGCCTACGTCCATCCCGACCTGGTCGGCCCATCGGCCGGCCGGCGCGGCAGCCTGGTCGCGGCGCTTGCGCACAGCCTGCCGGTCGTGGCGTTCCGGGGGCCCGACCATGCGAGCCAGCTGCTCGACGGGACGAACGTGGTCATTACGGATCCCGATGAGCTCAGCGATGCGCTGGCCGGACTGGCGAGCGACCGGGCGCGCGCGACCCAGATCGGCGACGCCGCGCGGCAGACCTACTTGGAGCATTTCGCCTGGCCGCGGGTCGGCGACGAGCTGCTCGCGGTGTTCGAGGAGACGTTGCGATGAGCACTCAGACCCTGACCGCTCGCCGCGACAGCGGCGCGATCTGGTCGATGCTACTGCTCGGCGGCGCCCTGTTCCTCGGCTGGCAGATCGTCAAGGGCGGTCCGATGATCCGTGTGGTCGCCGCTATCGTCGTGATCCTGATCCTGGCCGTACCCGCGCTCGAGCATCCCCGCAAAGCCGTCACCGGTCTGTTCATCGTGCTGCCGTTCCTCGGGATGCTGCGGCACATGTTCCTGTCCTCGACCGGGCCGGCGTTCCTTGATCCGCTGCTGCTGATCACCTCAGCCGTGTCGATCACGGTGCTGATCTCGCTGATCCTGAACAAGGAGATGGATTTCGGCGGGACGCCGCTGTCCAAGGTCGTGTTCTTGCTGCTCGCGGTGGGAGTGCTTCAGATCTTCAACCCCGAGCAGGGCGAGGGCATGTCCGGGCTCCTGGTCGGCCTCACCGGCGTGATGATCAACCTGATCCCGATCAGCTTCTTCTTCATCGCGCGCTCGATCAGTGACCTCGCGATGACCCACCGCATCGTGCGCATCGTGATCGCGATCGGTGTGCTGAGCGGCCTGTACGGGATCTCGCAGGTCTTCTTCGGGTTCCGCGGGTTCGAGCGCCAGTTCATCGAGTCGGGTTTCACCGCGCTCACCGTCGGCGGAACAACGCGTCCATTCTCGACCTTCAACAATCCCGCCGAGTTCGCGTCCTACCTCCATCTGGCTTTCACGGCCGCCTTCGCGATGCTGCTGTTCACCCCACGCGGCAAGCGCATCTGGTGGCTCGTTGCGGCCGTCGTGATCACCTACGCCGGGTTCCTCACCGGCTCGCGGGGGTTCACGGTCAAGGTTGGACTGGCCGTGATCGTGCTGCTTGCCGCGCGCGCGAAGAACCGCGCGATGGCGTTCGGCGTGATCGTGATCCTGGTGACCGGGGTGGTGTGGTGGTCGTCTTCGACCACCAGCGACAGCACGATCCAAGAGAAGGAGGCCGGTGCCTCGCAGCTGGTCGAGCAGCAGTTGCGCGCGCTCCGGGATCCGTTCGACCCCGCGAAGTCCACTGTGCCCGTCCACTTCAACCAGTTCAAGGACGGCATGGTGTATGCGATCACCGAGCGGCCGTTCGGACAGGGCACGGGAGTAGCCACTCGAGGGGGCGCGAAGTTCGAGGGTACGCAGGCCAGCACCGAGCTGGACATCGGCGACATGTTCCTTTCGCTGGGTGTGATCGGCGGGGTCCTGTACCTGTCGGCGATCGGGCTGACGGTGGTGCAGGCTGCCCGGGTTCGGCGGGCGCTGCCCGGCCCGGTCTGGATCGCGATCTGGGCGATGGCGGTCACCTCCATCGGTGCGTGGGTGATCGGTGGTAACTATGCGGTCGTGCCGTTGATCTGGTTCCTGATCGGCGCCTCGGATGGCGCCTACAAGCGACTGCGCTCCCGCGGTCTGCTCGAGCACGGCGGCGCACTGCCGTCATGACCGCGGGCGGCGCGGACGCCCAGGCCCGGCTGCGCGCGCTGCTGACCACCATGGACTTCCCGCCCACGCGCGGGGGGATCCAGACCATGGCCCGCGAGATCCTCGCGCGCGCCGTCGACGTTTCGTATCGCGTCGTCGCGCCCGCCGATCCCGGACATCGCGCGTTCGACGCCCCCCTCGATCTGCCCATCCGGCGCGCCCCCAAGGTGCTCCCCGGCCGGCGCGGCTACGTTCCGGGGGTCGCGTTCCTCGCGCGCCGGGAGGCGCGACGGTGGCGCCCCGACGCGGCGCTTGCGATGCACGTGCTTGCCGCCCCCGGACCGATCGCTGCGGGCGTGCCGACGGTCGTGATCGTCCACGGCGGCGAGCTGCGGTCGGCCCGCATCGCGCGCGCAGCGCGCTGGGTGTTGCCGCGTGCTGCTCGCGTCGTGGCCAACAGCGCATACACCCGAACGGCGGCGGTCGGGTTGGGCGCGGATCCGATGCGGACCACCGTCGTCCCGGTCGGCGCTCCCGATCCGGTTCAGGTGGACCCCGCCGCGGTCGAAGCTCTCAAACGGAGGCTCGGGGACGAGCGTCTGCTGCTCTCGGTCGGACGGCTCGCACCCCACAAGGGATTCGACCGCTTGATCCGGGCGATGCCGGATATACCGGACGCCAGGCTCGTGATCGTGGGCGGCGGCGGCGGGCGCGAGCAGCTGAACGCGATCGCGCGTGAGGCCGGTGTCGCGGACCGGGTGGTGCTCGCCGGAGCGGTCGATGATGAGGAGCTGGCGGTGCATTACGCCGCTGCGGACGCGTTCGTGCTGCTGTCGCGCGAGACCGGTGCCGGTGTCGAGGGCGGCGGGATCGTGTTGCTCGAGGCGCTCGCGTACGGGCTTCCGGTCGTGGCCGCGTCGACGGGAGGGATCCCCGAGACCATCCGCGACGCGGAGACGGGTCTGCTCGTTGACCCTGAAGACGGTTCTGCCGTTGTGCGCGTTCTGCGAAGGATCCTGGACGACCGGGAACTCGCGGAGCGGGTGGCAGCGGCAGGGAAAGCCATGGCGACCGGTGAGAGATCGTGGACGAAGTTCGTAGAACGGATCGAAAGGGTCTTGGATCAGGCCGCCCCTCCTCGGGCGAGCTGAGGGTTGCGATCGTCCACGACTACCTGGTGAACCGCGGCGGCGCCGAGAAGGTCACCCTCGCGCTGCACCGGATGTTCCCCGACGCGCCGATCTTCACGGCGCTCTACCACCCCGAGGCCACCTTCGAGGACTTCTCGAGCGCGGACGTAAGGCCCTCCCGGCTCCAGCGTCGCAGCCGTGACGCCGAGGCATTCAGGCGCTTCCTGCCGTGGTTCGCGCGCGCGTTCCGCTCGATGGACCTGCGCGGCTTCGACCTGGTCATCTCATCCAGCGCCGGGTTCTCCCACCACGTCCGCCCCGACGGCGGGTGCCACATCGTGTATTGCCATACGCCGCCGCGGTTCCTGTGGGACGAGCGCTACGACCGGTCGGTGGCGCCGCGGTGGGCGAGGCCGATGGTCCCGGCGGTGCTGCGAGGCCTGCGCCGCGGTGATCGCCGTGCCGCCGCGCGCGCCCACGCCTACGTCGCCAACTCGAAGGTCACCGCGTTGCGCATCAAGCGTGTCTACGGCCGGCGCTCGGTCGTGGTCCATCCCCCGGTCGAGGTCGAGCGCTTCTCGACCGGGCCGACCGGGGACCACTACCTGGTCGTGGGGCGTCTGCTCGCGCACCGGCGCATGGATCTGGCCGTGCGCGCGTTCACCCAGCTCGGCAAGCGGCTGATCGTGGTGGGCGATGGCCCCGCGCGCGCGGAACTGGAACGCATCGCAGGCCCGACGATCGAGTTCGCCGGCGCCGTGCCCGACGAGCGGCTCGAGACGTTGTACGCGAGCTGCCGCGGCGTGATCGTCCCCGGCGTCGAGGATTTCGGCATCGTGCCGCTGGAGGCGAACGCGGCCGGACGGCCGGTGATCGCGCGCGCGGCCGGCGGCGCCCTCGAGACGGTCGTCGACGGACGCACCGGCGTGCTGTTCGACGCCGAGACGCCCGAGGCGCTGGCGGATGCGATCCTGCGGCGCGAGCAGCTGCGATTCGACCCCGCGAACCTGCGCGCGCATGCTGCGTCGTTCGGTGCGGACGCGTTCGCGCACCAGATGCGCAGCGTGATCGCGAGCACCGCATCCGCGTGCCTGGAGTGCGCGCGCACGCGCAAGATCCATCTCCCCACAGCGGTCGCAGCCGCTGCCGAGGAGGCGTGATGCGCATCGCGTTCCTGGTACCGAGCCTCGGCCGCAGCGAGGGACAAGGGGGGGCGAACCTCGAGCTGCTCGAACGGATCGCGGCGGCCGGGCATCGCGTCGATGTGTGGGCGGGTAACGCCCCCAGGTCGGTCGCGTCGCTGCCCGGTGTGCGGCTGCGCGCGCTGCCGCGCCTGCCGGCCTGGCAGCTTGGCAACCAACTGCTCGGGCTCACCGCGTCGAGCCTGCAGCTTCGTCGGCGTCGTTACGACCTGATCCACGCGGACGCGGGCGTGACCTTCCGCCACGCCGACGTGGTCACGTGCCACACGCTCAACGATGCCTGGCTCCGGCTGCCCGAGCAGCTCTGGCGCGAACCCGGCCTGCGCGGCATGCACGCTGCCGCGGCGACACGGCTGAAGGCGCGACTGGAGATCGGCCAGTACCGCGCCGCGCGTGCGGTCGTGGCGAATTCGCGCAAGACCGCCGACGATCTCGCCGCACGTGGTGTGGATCCTGCCGCCATCACGGTCGTGCAGCTCGGGGTGGATGCCGAGCGCTTCCGGCCCCCGACCGCCGACGAACGCGCCGCCGCGCGCGCCCGCTTCGGCCTGGGTGCCGAGGAGTTCGTCGTCGCGTTCGTCGGCGCGCACGGCCCTCGCAAGGGATTGCCCGAGGCCCTCGGCGCGCTCGCGTCGGCGCGGGCGGGCGAACGGCTGCTCGTCGCCGGCGAGCATCGAGGCGGCCGGTGGATCGGAACGGCGAACACAGTGATGCCGGGCAAGCTCGACGACATCAGGCCCGTCTACTGGGCCGCGGATGTGCTGGTGTATCCCAGCCGCTACGACGCGTTCGGCATGGCCGTACTCGAGGCGATGGCGTGCGGTTCGCCCGTCATCGTGTCGAGAGAGGCCGGTGCGCACGAGATCATCGGAGATGCCGGGTTCGTCCTTCCCGAAGTGTCGGCGCGCGCCATCCGCGAGGCGCTGGACCGCATCCGCGACGACGGCGAGGGCCGCGCGCGCATGGGCGAGACGGCGCGCGCGATCGCACGCACGCGCACCTGGGACGAAGCCGGACGAAACCTCATGAGACTGTACGAGGACTTCGCCGGAACTCCGCTTTCGCGCGCAACTTCCCCCGCCTGACTCGTTAGGCACTTCGATGGAACCGAAGAGGGTTCAACCCGTCCGCGTCCTGTTCATGGATCACGTCCCGCGGCTGAGCGGGGCGGAGCAGAGCCTCGCGGACCTGGTCGCCGGGCTCAGCGCCGGTCCGGTCGAACCCGTCGTCGTCCTCCCGGAGGACGGTCCGCTCGCCCAACGCTTGCGCGCGCACGGGATCCTCGTGCGGATGGTCCCGATGAGCAAGCGAATGCTGGAGACATCACGCGAGACGCTCGCACGACGCCCGTTCGCCGCGATCGCCCAGATCGTGTCGTTCCTGGCCGCCGGCTGGCGCGTCTACCGGCTGATCCGCGAAGTGCGGCCTCGCATCGTCCATACCAACACGCTCAAGTCGCATCTGATCGCCCTGCTGCCGTGCAGGATCGCGCGCGTGCCGCTGGTGTGGCACCTGCGCGACATCCTGCCGGACGGCTGGCTCCAGCGAGCGGTCGTGGGCTGCGCGCGATTCGCCGACGCGATCATCGTTCCCTCCCGCGCCGTGGGCGATCCGTTCCGCGGCCGGCGTGCGCTGCTGCGCAAGCTGCGGCTGGTGCCCAACGGCATCCACGTCTCCCATTTCCAGGACGCGCGCCACGACCGCTCGCTACGCGAGATGATGGGCGTACAGCGCGGCGACGTGGTCGTCGGGTTGGTGGCACGCATCGCGCCGTGGAAGGGACAGGACCAGTTCCTGCGCGCCGCCGCGATGCTCGCGCGTCGCCACCCGCGCGCACACTTCGCCATCATCGGCGCGCCGCTGTTCGCGCAGGACGAGGCATACGAGCGGGCGCTGCACCGGATGGCCTACGACCTCGGGATCGAGGACCGTGTGACGTTCTGCGGATGGCAGCCGGCGCCGGAGGCGTTCGCGTCGCTGGACGTGTTCGTCCACGCCTCGCAGGAGCCCGAGCCGTTCGGCCGCACGATCGTCGAGTCGATGGCGGCCGGCAAGCCGGTCGTGGCCACCGACGGCGGCGCGGTGCGCGAGATCCTGCCGCCGGCATGCGGCTTCATCGTTCCGGCGGGCCGGCCCGAGCTGCTCGCCGACGCACTGGATCGCATCGTGGGCGACCGCAAGATCCGCAACCGCATGGGGGAGGCGGCGGCCGCGATCGCCGACAGCTACTTCCCGGTGCAGCGCACCATCCAGAGCGTTGCGCAGGTCTACCGCGCGTTGATCGCCAAGTCGCCGCAGCGCAAGAGCAGACGCGCGCCGCAGCGGCAGCAGCGCGCCCGTCGCGGCCGGCGTCCTGCGCGTCCGCCGCAGCACCAGCCGATGACCTGGCCGCGTCCCGAGCAGCGCTTCGATGCGCCCGAGCGGGGTCCCGCGCAGCGCTTCGATGCATCTGAGCGGGGTCCCGAGCGTCCGGTCCGTCGCCCGCCACGCGAGGACGATCGGATAACGCTGCGGATCGACGACGCCGATATCGCCGATGACATGCCGACGCGCTCGCCGCTGGACGAGCCGCGTAGATCGTACGGCGATCCGCACCCGAGCCGGCCGACGCGCCGCGCCCGCGCCGAGCGTCGTGCGCGCGCCGAGCATCGCGCCCCCGAGCGTCGCGCCCCCGAGCCCGACCCACAGATGGTGGAGCGCCACGAGCCGCCTGTCGCGCGCGCCCCCGAGCCGCCTGTCGCGCGCGCCCCCGAGCCGCCTGTCGCGCGCGCCCCCGAGCCGCCTGTCGCGCGCGCCCCCGAGGGGCCTGTCGCGCGCGCCACCGAGGGGCCGATGGCGCGCACCGCCACCGCCGAGCGCCCCCGCGCGGTTCCGCTGACCCGTACCAAGCGTCGTGTTCGCGTCGAGCTCCCGACCCAGCCGGCGCGCACCGCCCGCCCGGTGGCGGTTGCCGAGCCGCTCCTGACCGAGCCGCGGTTCAACGAGCAGCAGTTCACCGGGGAGCAGGTCGCCGAGGTCGAGCCCGCCGAGCTCGAGCCCGCCGTTCTCGCACCCGCCGTCCCGGCACCGGTCGCGCCCCTTGAGGCTGCGCCGGTGGTCTCCCCCAAGCCTCTGTATGACGCGCTCAAGCGCGTGCTGGATCTGCTCGTCGCGACCGCCGTGCTGGTGATCGGCGGACCGGTGTGGATCCTGGTCGCCATCGCGATCAAGCTCGAGTCCCCCGGGCCGGTGCTGCATCGCGGTACCGTGTACGGCAAGGGATGCACACCGTTCACGTACTTCAAGTTCCGCTCGATGCGGATCGATGGCGACGACCATGCGCACCGTCGGTTCATCGAGCGGTACGTGCGCGAGAACGGTGGGCACGAGCACGAGGGCGAGGTCATCTACAAGCTGATGGGCGACGACAGGGTGACCGCGGTGGGGCACCTGATCCGCAAGCTTTCCATCGACGAGGTGCCACAGCTGTTCAACGTGCTGCTCGGACAGATGAGCCTCGTCGGACCACGTCCGCCGCTGGACTACGAGTTCGAGCACTACGACGAGCGCGCGCGCCACAGGCTCGCGGTCCTGCCGGGGATCACCGGCATGCAGCAGATCTGGCATCGCCACAGCGCCTCGTTCGAGGACAAGCTCAAGCTCGACGAGAAGTACGTTCGCGATCGCTCGATCTGGCTGGACGTCAAGCTGATCCTGCACACGCCTCGCGCTGCGCTGCGAGGGCACTAGTCCCATGATGATCCTGGTGACCGGCGGGGCCGGTTTCATCGGCACGCATACGGTGCTCGCGCTGCGCGCGCGCGGCGACGATGTCCGGGTCCTGGACGCGTTCACCGAGCCCGTTCACCAGCCGGGCTGGACACCCGCGCTCCCCGCGGATGTTGAGGTTCTGCGCGGCGATGTGCGCGACGCGGATGCCTGGGCGCGCGCACTCGAAGGCGCCGACGCGGTCGTGCACCTCGCCGCGTATCAGGACTATCTCACGGACTTCTCGCGGTTCTTCGCCGTGAACGCGACCGGCACCGCGCTGCTGTACGAGACCATCGTTGCGCGCCGGCTGCCGGTGCGCCGCGTCGTGATCGCCTCGAGCCAATCGGTATACGGGGAGGGGGCGGCGCGCTGCTCGAAAGACGGGCTCGTCGTGCCCGAGCAGCGTGATCCCGACGCGCTCGCGAAGGGGGATTGGGACGTGCGGTGCCCGATCTGCGGCGGGCCGGTCGAACCCGCGCCCACGCCCGAGCAGCTCGCCGATCCCCGCAACGCGTACGGCATCTCCAAGCTCGCGGCCGAGCAGGCGGGCCTGGCGCTGGGGCGCCAGCACGGCATCCCCACCGCCGCTCTTCGCTACGCCATCGTGCACGGGCCCCAGCAATCGCCGCGCAACGCCTACTCGGGGCTGCTGCGCTCGGCGTGCCTGAGCCTGCTGGCGGGGCGCGCGCCGGTCGTGTTCGAGGACGGACGCCAGCTTCGCGACTACATCGCGATCGACGATGTCGTCGCGGCGAATCTGGTCGCGCTGGATCATCCGGACGCTCCGGGCGCGGCGTACAACGTAGGTGGCGCCCGTTCGTGGACGGTGCTCGAAGTGCTCGAAGCGCTCTCCGAGATCGTAGCCGCGCCGCGCGCGCCGGAGATGTCCGGTTCGTACCGGGTCGGGGACGTGCGGCACACGATCGGGGACCTCACGAGGCTGCGAGCGCTGGGCTGGGAACCGTCGACCGACCTGCGCCGGACCTGGCGGGCATACTGGGAATGGCTCCAGAACCTGGATCTGCCGTCCGGGATCGTGGACGAGGCCTTCGCGCGCATGCGGGCGCAGGGGGTCGTCCGTTCCGTAAGTTCCTGAACGCACCATCCAGGGGTCACGCCCTGGGGTCTGGCGCGTTCGTTGACGATAGAGACAGAAGCGTGTCGGCGCGTCGCGCCGCCGCGCTCGGGGAAGACTCCAGAAGGAGGTGACCAGCGTGACCACGATCGTGGCCCGGGCTCCCGGCCGCGTGTCGCTCGCAGGCGGTGGGACCGATCTGCCCGCCTACTACGAGCGCGCGGGTGGCGCGGTCGTCTCATTCTCGATCGACGCCTACGCCACGGCGCAGGTCTCGCCCCGAGAGGACGGCCTCGAGCTGATCAGCCTGGACGCGGGATCACGCGAGTTCATCCCAGCCGCCCAGTTCTCGCGGCGCGTGCGTCCGCCGGTTCTGGCGCAAGAGTTCCTGGTCTACCAGAAGGCCGTCGCCTGGCACTACGGGATCGACCGCGCGCGCATCGCGGCAGGCAGCGAGGTCCCCGCCGGTACCGGCCTCGCCTCGTCCGCGGCGATCTGCGTCGCCTTGGTGCGGGCGGCCGCGCACGCAGCCGGCGAGGAGGTCGATGACGGGCTGATCGCCGAGATCGCGTTCCGCATCGAGACCGGCGTGCTGCGCCGCGGCTGCGGCAAGCAGGACCACTACGCCTCGGCGTTCGGTGGCGTGAACCTGATCGAGTTCTTCCGTGACGGCTCGGTGGACGTGACGCCGCTGGAGGTCTCGGACCAGACGCGAGCATCTCTCGCCGGCCGGATCATGCTGTTCGGCAACGGGGGCCGGCGCAGCGCGGTAGGGCCCCTGCAGGAGCAGGCCCGCCGCAGCATCTCGGACCCCGACACGGTGGGGGCGCTGAACCGGCTGAAGGCGATGGCCTACGAGATGCGTGAGGTGCTCGAGCGCGGCGACGTCGAGGCCGTTGGCCCGATGCTCCACGAGGCCTGGGAGGCCAAGCAGCACTTGAATTCGCAGGTCTCGACCCCCGAGATCGCGCGCGTCTATGCTCTGGCTCGCACGGCGGGCGCGGCGGGCGGCAAGCTCGCCGGTGCCGGCCGGGCAGGTACGCTGGTGCTGTATTGCTCGGAGGAGCGTCAGGACGAGGTGCGCATGGTCATGGCCAGCCAGGGCTGGCGGGAGCGTCAGTACGGCATCGACGCCGAAGGCGTGACGCTGCGCGGCTCGGTCGAGGTGGAGGACCATGACCTCGCGCGACGGTAAAGCGCCTGCGGTGTTCGTCGATCGCGACGGTGTGATCTGCGAGAACCGCGCCGACTACATCAAGGATTGGTCGGAGTTCGTCTTCGTCGACGGCGCGGTGGAGGCGCTCGCCTCCCTCACACGCTCGAAGGCGCGCCTGTTCATCGTGACCAACCAGTCGGCGGTCGGACGTGGTCTGATGAGTCGCCGGCAGCTCGATCTGATCCACGAGCGGATGCTCGATTACATCGGTGGCTCGGGCGGACGGGTCGATGCGATCCTGATCTGCCCGCATCACCCGGACGACCGATGTGGGTGCCGCAAGCCCGAGCCCGGACTGCTGCATGAGGCGAGCGAGCGACACAAGGTGAACCTGTCGCGCTCGTTCTTGATCGGCGACCACCACACCGACATCGAAGCGGGCGCGCGCGCCGGACTCGAGACCGTGCTGGTGCGAACCGGGCGCGGGGAGAAGTCCCTCGCGGCGCGCGACGCCTGGCGGTACCAGCCGACGTTCGTCGCCGATGATCTGATCGACGCTGCGATCTGGGTGCTCGGCCGGCAGGCGTTGCGGCTGGGGTCCTTCGACGCGGAGGAGGCGCAGATCCGATGACGACGCGCAACTTCATCATGGCGTACCTATCCTCGGTCGAGGGCATCCTCCGAGACATCGATCCGCCGAAGCTCGAGCAGATAATCGACGTCATCTACCATGCCTACTCCGAGGACCGGCAGATCTTCCTGATGGGCAACGGCGGCGGCGCCGCCACCTCGATGCATTTCACGTGCGACCTGAACAAGACCGCGATCGTGCCCGGCCGCCGGCGCATGCGCGCGATGTCCTTGTCGGACAACACCTCGCTGGTCACGGCGTGGGCGAACGACACCAACTACACCAACATCTTCGGCGAGCAGCTCGTCAACTGGGCCCGCCCGGGCGATCTGGTGATCGGATTCACGGCTTCGGGCATGAGCGTCAACATCGTCAACGCGATCGCGCTTGCCAACGAGATGGGCTGCCAGACGATCGCCTTCGTCGGTTTCGACGGTGGCACGGTCGGCGCGATCGCCCAGAACGTGCTGCACATCCAGTCGAGCAGCTATCAGCACATCGAGGACGTGCACCTGCTGTTGTGCCACGTGATCACCAACGCCCTGCAGGATCGTGCGCGCGCCGACACCAGCCTGGTCACGACCGGTCAGGGCGACGAGGTGCAGGAGCGTGTGCGCCGCATCTACTACGCGCGGCAGCAGCTGATGACCGAGCCGTCGCGCGAGCGGCGCCTGCGCATGATCCCCGACCAGGTCCGACGCACGATCGGCTTCGACCGGTCGATGCTGTTCATGGCCGAGGACAGGTCGCTGAAGCTGCTCGCGGCGTACCCGACGACGCTGCCGACCGGCGAGATCATCGACGTCGAGGCCGACCTGTTCGAGTGCGAGGCGTTCCGCGACCGGCACGCGATCGCCGTGCCGACCGCGAACGGGCGCTCGCCTGTCTGGCTGAAGGCCTACAAGGACGTCTCGAGCTACGCGGTGGCGCCGATCGTGCGCGACGATCACAGCGTCGGCCTGCTGGTGGGCGCGTACACGCGCGCGAACCGCGAGGTGGACGCGTCGGACCTGCAGCTGCTGCAGATCTTCGCGTACAACATCCGCGGGGCGCTCGAGCCCCGTCGGACCGACGACCCGCTGCCCGGCGGGCCGTGGGCGCAAGGCTGAGCGAGAAGGGGCCCGCGGCCGGACCGGTCCGGCTGCTGCTGGTCAATCCCTCCGGCGTCCGCGGCGGCGCCGAAGAATCGCTGCTCGAGTTCCTGACCCGCTGCGACACATCCCGCGTCGACCCACTGGTCGCGTGCCTGGCCGACGGTCCTTACGTGGACGATCTGGAAGCCGCGGGCGTGCGCGTCGCTCGGCTGCGCGCCCAGCGTCTGCGGTACCTGTGGATGTGGGCGCTGACGGTGCGCCGGATCTCTCGCCTCGCGCGCGACGCCGATGTGGTGCTGAGCTGGCAGGTGAAGGGCAATTACTACGGGACGCCTGCCGCGCGCCTGGCCGGGCGCCCGTGCGCGTGGTGGGACCACGGTATCCGGCCGGCGCGCGGCGAAGCGCGATACCTGATCGACAACCGGCTACCGCGCTCCGTGCGAGCCGATCTGGTCGTGACCTCCTCGGCCGCGTCGGCCGCGCGCCACCATCCCTCGCGCGTGATCCTGCCGGGCATCCCGCTGGAGCCGTACGCGTCGCCGGACCGGGCGGCGGCGCGCGCGCTGCTGGGGCTCGATGACGGCGTGCCCGCGATCGGCATCGTCGGCCGGCTGCAACCCTGGAAGGGCCAGCACGTCTTCCTCCGAGCAGCTGCTCGCATCCTTGCGACGCATCCGGCGGCGCGTTTCTTCGTGATAGGCGACGCCGTCGGCGGGTTCAGCGCCGAGTACCCGGCCGAGCTGCGCCGCCTGGCCGGCGAGCTCGGAATCGCCGAGGCCGTCACATTCACCGGCCACCGCGCCGATATCCCAGCCCTGTTGCCTGGGTTGGACGTGTTCGTGCTCGCTTCGTTCGACGAGCCCTTCGGACTGGTCAACGTGGAGGCGATGGCCGCCGGCGTGCCCGTGGTGGCCACGCGCGCCGGGGGCGTGCCCGAGATCGTCGACGATGGTGAGACCGGGCTCCTGGTCCCGGTCGAAGACGACGCGGCGATCGCGGCAGCGGTGGGCCGCCTGCTCGCCGGCCCCGCGTTCGCGGGTACCATCGCGAAGGCAGGACGGGCGCGCGCCTTCGAGCGCTTCGACATCGCGCGCTACGTCGAAGAGATCACCGGATTGGTTGAGGACCTGGCGGGGAGGAAGCGGTGAAGCTGGGCATCGTCATCTCGACCTACGCGACCCATGGCGGGCTCGAGCGCGTCGCGGTCGAGTACGCGCGCGGCCTGCGCGACCGAGGACATCAGATCACGGTGTATGCGCAGGAGGTCTTCTCGACCGAGGACGATCACGGCATCGCGTTCGAGCACGTCGGCGGCTTCCGCGGCAACAAGGCGCTGCGCGCATTCACGTTCCCGCGGCTCGCGACGCGCGCGGTGCGACGCGCGCGGCTGGACAACCTGCTGTCGTTCGGCTCATCGGTGTTCGGGCCGGCGGTGATGCGACTGCCCGGCTGCCATCGATCATGGTGGGAGGTCGCGACCAGCGAGTGGCCGGTCACCACCGTCGACGGTATCCGGCGCCGCCTGAACCCGCATCACTACGTGACGTTGCGCAACGACGCGCGCGTGCTGGGCGCAGGGCTTCCGCGCGCGGTGCTCGCAGCGGGTGGTTGGGCTGCGGGGGACATCCAGCGGTTCTATCCGGCCGTCGCCGAGAAGGTTTCGATCCTCCCCGACGGCGTGAACCTCGACGAGTTCTCCCCCGATCCGTCCGGGGGCAAGCGATACCGAGACGAGTGGAACGTGGAGGAGGGACCGCTGCTGTTCACCGTCGCGACCGAGCTGCGACGCAAAGGCCTCGACTCACTGTTCGCCGCGTTCCGGCTCGTCCGCGCCGAGCTGCCGAACGCCGTGCTGGTCGTCGGTGGCCGCACGCCGGCCGAGGATGTGCGCGCGCTGGCGGTGCAGCACAAGGTGCAGGCCGGCGTGCGGGCGATCGGGTTCATCGAGGACATGCGAGCCGCCTACTCCGCGGCCGACGTGCTCGTCTTCCCCACGCGGTTCGATCCTTGGGGCCTGCCGATCGTCGAGTCGCTCGCCTGCGGTACGCCCGTGGCCGCGAGCGCGCGCGCCGGCGCGTCGCAGGTGATCCAGCTGGGCCGCACCGGTACGACCATCGCCGACCCGGCGGATCCCAAGCTGGTCGCGCTCGCCGCCGTCGCCGCGCTGTCACTGCGGCGCGATCCTGAGGTGCTGCGCGCCAGCGTCGAGCATCTCGCCTGGCCCAAGGTCGTGGCCGACCTGGAAGAGGTGCTCGCGCGCGCGGTGCAGTGAGCGACGTGCGATCCTCTGCTGCCTCCCCTGTCGATCCCTTGTCTCCCGTTCGAGCGATCCTGGCTTACCGGTCTGCGGCCTACCGGATGCCTTCGACGATCCTGAGGACTTCTTCATAAGGGATCTCGTGCGTGCTTACCGTCAGGAGGCGAAGGAAAGGATCAGGGTCGTCGTCCTCGATCACCACGATCGTCGTGCTCGCAGGTTCGGGTCCGTCCTTCTCGTATCGTGCGCAGACGGCAGGGAGGCCTCGAAGCTCGCATGGCTCGATGGTCTCGACGCTGCCCAAGCCCCATCCTCGCTTGTCGAGGACGAATCGCTGGATCCGGAGACTTCCACGCGGCGAGAGGCTGTACTCGTGATGCACGCTGAGCGTAATGCTGCCGCACACCCATTTCATCTCGGGTCCGCCGGAGATCTCCATCCCAGGCGGAACATAGGTGAGTTCGAAGTCCAGCTCCGTTCTCGTGGAGGCCGGGACCCGCCGCGGCGTGCAATCGAGCTTCAAGGCGCGGTCCAGGCCTTCCCGCCTCAGGATCTCGGTGGACGCGAACCGCCAGCCGTGGATGGTGACGTCGTATGTGAGCATGCCCGTTGGGCTTGGTGAGGGAGAGAGAGACTGGCTCGTGGGGCCCGGTCTTATCGGTTCGATGGGCGTCGGGGTGGACAGCGTACGGAATCCCCATGCGCTGCCGATCGCCAGTCCGGCGAGCACGACGACCAGCATGCCTGCATACGACAACTGGGTGAGGCGGGCTTTGCGGAGTCGGCTGCGGTCCAGGGTCGGCGGCTCGCCAGCGTGTGCCCCGACCTCCAGCAGAAGCTCACGAATGCCAACCTCCAAGTCATCTGCGGGTTCCATCATGTTCACCTTCCTTCTTCCTCAGCGTTTCAAGCGCACGTGACATCAGCGCGTTCACCGCACGCGCAGAGATCCCCAGGATGACGCCGGTCTGTTCTTCCGAGAGATCCTCGTAGTAGCGCAGCACCAGCGCGGCGCGTTGCCGCGCCGGGAGTCGCTGGAGCTGGAGCCAGAGCGTCTCCCGGGTCTCGATGTCGGGGAAGGCCTGGTCGACGTTACGTGGTCCTTGGGGGCCGGCGAGGTAGCGCCGTTCCACGGAACGGTGTCGGAAGTGGCTCGCTGCGAGGTTGACGATCGTCCGGCGCAGATACTGGTCGAACCGCTCGGGAGATCCGAGATGGCGGAACCTGGAGATGAGCCGAACGAACGCATCTTGGACCAGGTCCGATGCCAACTCTCTGTCCCCGGTCAGGAAGAACCCGAGGCGGTAGGCCGCGTGGACGTGCTGTTCGTAAAGCTCCCCGAGGCGATCGCCACCATCCACTGCTTCGCTCCTTCGAGCCGCTACCGTCGTCACGCTAACAGCCTCCATCTGATGAGACGCGCGAAGGGGCCGGCTCGCTTCGGTGTGAGGCCCGCCACCGGGCGACCTGTTCTTCGGGACCTGTTCGGCATGATCTTGCGGGGGCGGAGCCAGGGTGCCCCACCAGAGCCGCACCGGCACGACCAGCGCCGACCGTGCGGACCCCGAAGCTCGTCGGCGCTGACCTTGAAGCCCGATCCCGAGGTGCTGTGCGCCGGCATCGAGCATCTCGCCTGGCCGAAGGTTGTGGCCGACCTTGAAGGGGTGCTCGCGCGCGCGGCGCGCGCGTGATCACTCGATCCGCTCGGAGTGCGCTCGCACGAGCGCAGCGATCTGGCGCTTCGACCGCTCGCCGCGCGCGACCGCCATGGTCAGTTCATAGGCCTCGTCGTCGTTGAGCGTCAGTCGGAGCCCGTTGATCTGCAGGAACGTATCCATCGCAGCGAAGGCAACGCGCTTGTTCCCGTCGATGAACGGATGGTTCGAGCAGAGATGGAACAGGTACGCGGCCGCCTGCTCATGGACGGTTCTATGGGCGAGCCGTCCGCCCGCCGAGATCCGTGGCTGGGCGATGGCCGAGTCGAGGAGATGCTCGTCTCGCATCCCCACATGTCCGCCGAAGGTTTCGATCTGGTCCCGGTGGATGGCGAGCACCAGACGCCTCGACAGGAACCTACTCGGCAAGTCGCCGGTAGACGTCGGCCCGGTCTCGCTTGGAGGCCAGGTAGGCGAGTCCGGCTTCAAGGTCATCCCGGTCGGCTTCGGGGGCGCTCACGACGAGCGTGTTCCCCACGAGCTCGACATCTACCTCGGCGCCCTCTTCAATGCCGAGCAGCTCCAGGATCTCGCGGGAGAGGATCAACCCCCACGAGTTCCCGATCCGCGTCAGCTTCCGTCGCATGGCGATGATTCTAACATCGTTAGAACGAAGGTGAGCCCCTTCTTCACCCGCGTCGATCGGGTCTGCTCGTCGGCATCCTCGATGGGAACCCGACTCCGAGAGAGTTGACACATCCGCTCGAGCCGCCAAGGATCGAACCATGATCGAGATCGCGCCGGGCGTCTACCGCATCCCAACGATGCTGCGCGCCGCGATCAACTCTTACCTCTTCGTCGAGGACGACGGTTCGCTGACGCTCGTGGATGCAGGCTTGAAAGGGGGCCGCGGAAGCTGCTCGATGCGATCCGGAATCTCGGCAAGACCCCGTCGGACGTGCAACGCATCGTGCTGACGCACGCCCATCCCGACCACGCCGGTGGTCTTGCGCGCGTGAGAGAGGAGACGGGCGCGCGCGTGCTGGTCCCCGAGCTCGACGCCGAACACGTCAAGGCCGGAACTGTTCCACCGCGCGATGCGAGAACCTTCGGCGGGCGTCTGATGAACCGGCTGCCCGGCGGCGGTCCTCCGCCGTGTCCCGTTGACGATGTCTCGAAGGACGAGCAGTTGCTCGACGGTGGACTTCGGGTCCTGCATGCCCCCGGGTATTCACCGGGCCATGTCTCTTTGCTGCACGAACCCTCCGGGGTCCTGATCACCGGAGGCTCGCTGTTCAACGTGCTCGGCATCCGGTACTCGTTCGCGCCCTGGTGCTCGGGTGGCCGGCTATCGCGACAGACAGCCGATCGCCTCGGCGAGGTCGATTACCAGATCGCCGCGTTCATGCACGGGCCCGAGATCCGCGAGCGAGCGCGCGACAGGGTGCGCGCGTTCCTGCAAGCGCGCGGACGGTAAGGGCTGTGCCCACCTCTCAGATCACTGTGAAAGTGGTGCCCGGGGCGTCGCGCGCCGGCGTCGTGGGATGGCTGGGCGACGCGCTGAAGATCCGCGTGACGGCGCCGCCCGAAGGCGGCAAGGCTAACGCGGCGGTCGAGCGGCTGCTCGCGGACGCGCTGGGGCTGGGCAAGGGCGCGGTGACCATCGTCGCAGGGCACGGATCGCCGCGGAAGATCGTCGAGATCGTCGGGCTCGCGCGCGACGAGGTTGATCGACGTCTGGAGCGACGCTGAGAGGGCCTCTAGGGCCGGCGCGCCAGCACGTACCAGCCCAGCGTGTTGTCCTTGGTCCTGTCCAGCCGGTCGAGCATGCTGACCAGCGGCGTGAGCAGCTTCATCAGCCACGCGAACGGCGTGAGCAGCACCGCGGCGATCCGCTGCGCGCGCGCGCCCCGCGACCAGAGGTGCGGTGTGAGGGTCTGCGAGACGCCGAACATAGCGGCGGTGAAGGCGCCGCCCATCGCCTCCACGCGCTCGACCTGCAGCCCTGCCTGCTCGAAGCAGTACCGCAGGCCGTAGGACGTGAACCGGAAGAAGTCGTAGGGCTGCTGATGCTGCGGCCAGGACTGGTTGGTGGAAAGCAGCACGGTTCCTCCGGGCCGCAGCACGCGCGCGATCTCGCGTAGGGTGGCGATCGGCTCGGGGACGTGCTCGAGCACCTGCTTCGAGACGACCACGTCGATGCGGGCGTCGGCAAGCGGCAGGCGCATCACGTCGCCGACGACGTCCAGGCCCGAGTAATCCCAGCCGCTGTGCCCGACCCCTATGTCGAGCGCGAGGTAGCGCCGCCCGGGCAGTCGCGCGCGCAACTCGGCCTCGCCGGCACCGTGGTCCAGCACCACGGCGCCGGCGGGGACGCGCTCGAGTTCGTCGAGGAACTCGCCCCATCGGCCGCCGAGCACGCCGTGGCGGAGCCACCAGTCGCGTGCGCGCCCGCCCAGGTAGCGCTGATCCAGCGCGCGCACGCGATCCTTCGCTCGGCTCTGCATCGGCCTGGCTAGGATACGCGTGGATGCGCGCGCTGTTCGTCGCCCCGTACCTCCCGACCCCCGGCTCGGGCGGCCGCACGCGCCTGATCAACCTGCTCGAGCGCCTCGGCGCCGATCACGAGCTGCACCTGGTCGCGTTCCGCGCGCCCGACCAGGACGGCTCCAGCCCCCTGCCCGGCGCCGTGATCGACCCGCCGCCCCGGCGACGCCGGCCCGGCGGGATCCCCGGCGTCGTCCGTTTCTACGCCGAGAAGCTCGATCCGCTGCCGGCGTTCGTGTCCTGGGTGCGCTCGCCCGAGATGCGGCACGCCGTGCGAGCTGCGTGCGCGCGCTTCCGGCCAGAGATCGTCCAGGTCGAGACGACCGAGATGGGCCAGTATCTCTCGGACGTGCCTCACGGAGTCGCGCGCGCCCTGGACCTGCAAGACGTCGCGTCGCGCTGGTTCTCGCACACGGTCGGCAAGGAGGATCAGTCGCGCCAGGAGCGCGCGATGATGGCGATCGAGCTGGGCAAGACCCGTCGGTACGAGAAACGCATCGCGCGCCTTCCCGATGCCGTGTTCGTCTCCTCCGAGCACGAGCGTGGTTTCCTGCGCGACTTCACCGGCGTTGATGCGATCGAGGTTCCCAACGGCGTCGACACACGCTCGTTCGTGCCGATGCCCGAGGTGGCCGAGCAGCGAGACACGATCGCCTTCGTGGGGCCCCTGACCTACGACGCGAACCTCGACGGCGTGCGCTGGTTCGCCCGTGACATCCTGCCGCTCATCCGCCGTGAGCACCCGGCCGCACGTCTCGAGTTGATCGGCACGCCGGCCGAGGAGGACTTCGGTGATGGCGTCCAGCTGCTCGGGCGGGTAGACGACGTACGGCCGCACGTGGCGCGCGCGGCCGTGTCGGTGGTTCCGGTGCGGCTCGGCTCGGGAACCCGGTACAAGATCCTGGAGGCGCTGTCGATGGAGCGGGCAGTCGTCTCGACGACCCTCGGCGCCGACGGGCTCGGCGTCGTCGATCGCGAGCACCTGCTGATCGCCGACGAGCCCGAGCGGTTCGCGCGCGCGGTGGTCGAGCTGCTCGAGCAGCCGAAGCTTCGGGCCGAGCTGGGGGCGAAGGGACGGTCCTACGTCGCCGCCCGGTACGACTGGGGCCTGCTGACCGGACGCATCTCCGATGCGTGGGATCAGGCCGTCGCCCGGCGCCGCGCCACGACCAGCGACGAGTAGTAGGGCGGGAGCCGCAGCGCGCGCGCCATCGCCATCGCCGGTCGCGGCAGGTGACGCCGCACGCGGCCGAAGACGCGGAACCAGAACGAAGACAGTTCGAGGCGCATCAGCGCGAGGTGCCCGTGGATGTTCTCGTTGCCGCGCGTTCCCACGTCCCAGCCGGCATCGCGCAACGGCCCGGCGATGTCGTCGACGTCGGGCGCGCGCTCGCTCAGATGCTCGGCGAGCCAATCGGGGATCGCGATGTTGCGCTTGCGATAGCCGGCGGCGAGGCGCACGTCCGCCTCGCGCGCGCGCGGCCCCATGGGGCCGCCGACCACGATCGTGCGCCCGGCGACCCGCATCGCCTCGCGCAGCGCCTGCTCGCGCAGGGGTGGTGGGATGTGCTCCATCGTGTCCATGATCAGCACCACGTCCACCGACGCGTCCGCGAACGGCAACGCGGTCGCGGTGCCGGCGACCGGGAGAAGGCCCGGTCCGGGCGGCTCGAGGAACCGGATCTCGAGGCCGAACGTGCGACGGCCCAGGTAGTGGGCGATCCCGGTCGAGCCGCTGCCGACCTCGAGGATCGACCCCGGCTCGTCGCGGAGCAGCGCGACGACCGGTGCGTAACGCACCAACTGGTTCAGCACGAGGGCCATTATGCTCACCCGGAACGCTCGTTGGTCGATGCGAGATGCGGACGGAGGTGTTCATCCTGCGGATCCTGGTCGTCAGCCACGCGGCCGTCGTGGAGACCAACCAGGAGCCGTTCGCCGCGCTGGCGGCCGCCGGACACGAGGTCCGGGTGGTCGCGCCGCGGGCCCTCCAGACCGATATCCGAGGCAGGGTGAGCCTGCGCGCGCTCTCAGGGTTCGGCTCCAACCTGATCGCGCTGCCCGTCGTGTTGGGCGGCTACCGGAGGATGCTCGGAGGGCAACGGGGGATCCATCTGATCTTCTACCGGGGCCTCGCGCGGGTCGTCGCCGAGCAGCGCGCCGACATCGTCTTCGTCGAGGAGGAGCCGTTCAGCCTCGCGGCCTGGCAAGTGACACGAACCGGGATCCGCTTCGTGATGCACGAGAACCAGAACATCGCGCGCCGCCTGCCGCCACCGTTCGCGCAGATCCGGCGCCGGGTGCTCGCGCGCGCGGCCGGCGTGACCGTACGCAACCACGCTGCCGCCGACCTCGTGCGTGGCGAAGGGTTCGAGGGTCCGATCGGTTCCTTCCCGCACGCGATCGATCCCGCGCGCTACGCCGGCCGGCCGCGGGACGCGGGTTTGGCGCGCCCGGTGATCGGGTTCTTCGGGCGCGTGGTGCTCGAGAAGGGCATCTTCGATCTGATCGACGCGGCCGACGGGACCGGCGCGTCGCTGCTCGTCGTTGGAGACGGTCAGGCGCTCGGGGAGGCGCGCGCTATGGCCGGGCGGCGCGGCATCGCAGCGCTGTTCACCGGCCCGCTCGCGCACGAGGAGGTCCCGTCGTGGTACGGCGCGTGCGACCTGGTCGCGATCCCGTCGCGCACCACGCCGACGTGGATGGAGCAGTTCGGTCGCATCGTGATCGAGGCCAACGCCGCCGCCGTGCCCGTCGTGGCCAGTGACTCAGGCGAACTGCCGCACACGGTCGCCGCGACCGGTGGTGGCCTCGTCTTTCCCGAGGGCAACGTGGGTTTGCTGCGCGATGCGATCGGTGAGCTGCTCGCCGACGAGGGGCGCAGGCGCGCGGTCGGCGAGGCCGGGAAGGCCGGGGTCGAGAAGCGATTCACGCACGCCGCCGTGGCCGCGGAGCTGGCGCGGTTCCTGGTGGAGGTGGCCGCCGAGTGAGGATCCTGCACGTCGCGCGTTACGGCTCGATCAAGGGCGGCGCCGAGACCTACCAGGCCGCGATCTGCGAGCAGCAACGCGCCGCCGGCCATGCGGTCGCGCTCGCGTTCGGGCTCGATCCGGATCCCGCGCGCCCCGAGGTGGCGGGGGGCGTGCAGATGACCTCGCTGGTCGAGGCGCGCGCCGAAGCCTCCGAGCGCGAGGTGGACGCGCTGCTCGATGCGATCAGGCGCTTCGAGGCCGACGTCGTACACGTGCACGCCCCCGACATGGCCTGGATCGCGCCGGCTGCGGCGACGGGCGCCCCGACGCTGCTGGCCGTGCACGATCACACCCTGCATTGCCCGACCGGGACGAAGTACTGGTCGCACTGGCGGCGAGCGTGCACGGTACGGCCCGGCGCCTGGTGTCTCGGCTACAACCTCGCCGGCGGCTGCGGGTCGATGCGCGCGAACATCACCCTGCAGCCGTACAAGCGTTGGCGAGCGGCGCGCGCTGCCGCCGGACCGCTGCACCTGCAGTGCTTCAGCGGTGCGATGCGCGCGCTGCTGGAAGGCGCAGGGTTCGACGCCGGGCGGATCACCGTGACGCCGTACCCGGCGCCGCCGCCGGTCGCGCCTGTTGCGCCCGCGGAGGACGATGAGCGTCCCGTCGTGTTCGCCAACGGTCGCCTCAACAAACAGAAGGGGTTCGACCTGCTGCTGCGCGCGCTCTACGACGTCGGTGAGGATGTCCACCTGGTGATCGCCGGGCACGGGCACGAGCGCCCGCGCCTCGAGCAGCTCGCCGTCCGCGGCCCGCGCGGCAACCGGGTCACGTTCACCGGCTGGCTCTCGCCGGGCGCGACGGCCGGCTGGTACGAGCGCGCGGCGGTCGTCGCGCTGCCCAGCGGGTGGGTCGAGCCGTTCGGCATCGTCGGGCTCGAGGCGATGAGCCACGGCGTCCCTTTGGTGGCTTTCGACACCGGCGGCGTCGGCGAGTGGCTGGCCGACGGCGAGACGGGCTTGATGGTACCGCGGGGCAACACCGGGGCCCTCGGGCGCGCGATCGGCGACCTGTTGCGCGATCCGGCACGACGCCGCGAGATGGGAGAAGCCGGAAGGCGCCGCGTCCAGGCCGAGTTCTCCCTCGTTGAGCACGTTGAACGGCTCACGACCCTGTACGAGAACGTGCGGCGGGATCGGGGGCAGGTGGCATGAGCGCTCCGCCCGGTGAGCGCCCCGCGGGGGCTCACGCCGCCTCCTCCGACCCCGCCGTTCGCGTCTCGGTGATCGTCCCCGCCTACGACAGCGCCGCGTTCATCGAGGGCTGCCTGCGCGCGCTGGACGCCCAGACGATCCCTCCCAGCACCTTCGAGGTGATCGTGGTCGACGACGGTTCGGCCGACGACACCGCGGGAGCGGCCGAGCGGTTCGCGACCGGCGCACGCGCCGCGATCCGGGTGCTCCGGCAGCTCGAGAACCGCGGGCCGGCGTCGGCTCGCAACGCCGGCATCGCGGCATCAAACGCGCCGACGCTCGCGTTCACCGATGCCGACTGCGAGGTCGCCCCCGACTGGCTCGAGCGTGGGCTCGCACGTCTGGACGCTGCCGATGTCGCCGCCGTCGAGGGCCGCACCGACCCCGCGGGCGAGGTTGGTACGCTCACGCACCAGATGCGCAACGAAGCCGGCGGTTTGTGGATGACCTGCAACATGCTCTATCGCCGCGAGTCCCTGGAGCAGGTGGGCGGGTTCGACGAGCGGTTCCGGCTGGCGTTCCTGGAGGATTCCGACGTGGCGTTCGCGGTCAAGGAAGCCGGCGGCGAGATCGCGTTCGACCCCGATGTGGTGGTCAACCATCTCGTGCTCCACGAGGGTCGGCGCAAGTTCTGGCGTGATGCGCGCAAGCGTTTCTACAACCCCCTTCTTTTCGCCAAGCACCCCGATCTGTACGCCGAGCACATCGCGCCGGTCGTACCGGGGTTGCCCCGGCTGCACCTGGTGTACCTTGCCTGGACGATCGTGCCGTTCGTGCTCTGGGCGGTCGGCCTGCCCGGCGGATCGGTGCTCGCCGCGCTGGTATGGGCCTTCTATCTGCGCAGGCTGGCGCATGCCTACCGCGCGCGCGACGCCGTCTCGATCGCTCAGGTCGCCGTGGTCCCGTTCGTGCAGACGTATTGGGTCATCCGTGGGGCGCTCAGGTTCCGGGCATTCTCCTGGAGGATCTGATGGACATCGCTTGCGTGGTCCGGCGCTCGTTCCCCGGCCCGGGGGGGATCGCCACCGCCATGCGTGTGGTAGCGCGCGAGCTCGTTGCGAAGCATCACCGCGTCCGTGTCTGGGCCTCCCGGATCGACGACCGGCCGTTCACGCGCCTCAACACGACCCTGGGAGCGCAGGCCTTCTCCCCGTTCTGGTCCGAGGGCGTCGAGGTGCGGCCGATCCCGATGAGCGCGATCGCGGCGACGGCCTCGGCGCCGATGGCGCTGTTGGAGGTCCCCGGCTTCCGCGGCAAGGGGTTCTCGGTCACCAGGCGCGCGACCGCGCCGGGCTACGTGCGCGCGGTCGCCGGGCGCCTCGCCCGGGCCTGGGGTTCACCGGACGTCGTGCATTGCTGGGGCGGCGAGCACGTCAACTGGGCGGCCGGGCGAGCAGCGCGCCGCGCCGGCATCCCGCTGGTCGTCACCCCCTTCGCTCATCCGGGCGCGTGGGGCGACGATCCCATGAACGTGGCCTTCTACCAGGAGGCGGCGATCGTGTGCGCGCTGCTTCCGACCGAGGCCGCGTTCTACGCGCGCCTCGGCCTGGACCCGGCCCGGCTGCGGGTCGTCGGGGTGCCCGTGACGCCGCTGCCAAGCGAGGGACCCGACGTGCGCGCGCGCCACGGGATCGGTGACGCGCCGCTGGTGGTCTTCCTGGGCGTCAAGCAGCCCTACAAGGGGTATCGCGTGCTGCTCGAGGCTGCGCCGACTGTATGGGGTGATGTCCCTGATGCCCGGTTCGCCTTCGTGGGACCGCGCACCGCCGAGTCCGAAGCCGACTTCGCGCGCGTCGACGACCAGCGTGTCACCGAGGTCGGCCTTGTCCCAGACGAGGAGGTCGCTGCGTGGTTGCGGGCCGCGACCGTGCTGTGCCTGCCCTCGACGAGCGAGATCATGCCCGTGTCGATCCTGGAGGCTTGGCAGGCCGGCGTCCCCGTCGTGGCGGCCGAGTGGTGGTGCGCCCGGGACCTGATCGACGACGGTCTCGACGGAGTGATCTGTGAGCCAACGCGTGCAAGCATCGCGGGTGGGCTGGCGCGGCTGCTCGGCGATCCGGCGGCCGCGCGCGTCATGGGGGAAGCCGGCCGCGCGAAGGTCGAGGCACGTTTCACGCCGGCGAAGGTCGCGGCGCTGCACGAATCCGCGTACGCGGCGGCGCGCGCCTGAGCCCTGAGATTCCGCCTCCGCGCTGGTGCCTGCCTGAGCCCTGAGATTCGGCGTCCGGTTCGCCAGGCTTGCCTGGAAAGAAGCGCACGGAACCGACCTCACAGGCCGTTCCGATAGCCGGATGAGCCGTCGCGTTCCCCTTCCATGCTCGTTGAGACAGGTACGAGCTGCCTCCCGGTTGGGGTGGCCGGACGGTGAAAGGGGCGACCGTCGATGCAGCATCACCAACCGGCTCGTGTCCTGGTGACGGGCGGAGCCGGCTTCATCGGAAGCCACCTGGTCGAGAGACTGGTGGGGCGCGGCGACGACGTGGTCGTCGTCGACGATCTGCGCAACGCGGGCGAGGTCAACCTCGCCGCCGTCGCCGATCGCATCGCGCTCGTGCGCGGCGATTGTGCGCGCGCGGCCGCGCTGCTCGGCGAGCAGCACTTCGATCTGATCTTCCACCTGGCCGCTCCGGCCTACGTCCCCCCGTCCGTCGATGACCCGATCGGCGACCTGCGCGCCAACGTCGAGCAGACCCTCCTCTTGCTCGAAGCGCTGCGCGGGGCGCCGACGAAGCCTCGTTTGATCCACGTCTCCAGCGCGGCGGTCTACGGCCAGCCGAACCTGCAGCCGATCCGTGAGGAGTGCCCGCCGGCGCCGGTATCCCCCTACGGGGTGGACAAGTTCGCCGCCGAGGAGCACGTGCGCGTCGCGGCCACCTTGCACGGCATCCGGGCGGTCACGTTGCGCTACTTCCCCGTGTACGGCCCGCGGCAGCGCAAGCAGGTGGTCTACGACCTGATCAACAAGATGCGCGCCAACCCCGAGCAGATCGAGGTCTACGGCTCGGGCCGTGAGCTCCGCGACCTCTGCTTCGTCGACGACATCGTCTCCGGCACGATCGTGGCGGCCGATCGAGCGCCGGCGCGAGGTGAGGCGTGCAACGTCGGCAGCGGCACGATGGTTTCGATCGCCGAGCTGGTCGCCGAGATCTCGCGCGCGATGCGCCTGGACCCCGAGATCGCGTTCACCGGCTCGGTCCGCCCCGGCGATTCCGAACGCATGGTCGCAGACATCGCGCGGCTGCGGGCGCTCGGTTACGAGCCGCGTGTCTCCCTGAGCGAGGGGATCCGCCGGACGGTCGGCTGGGTCACCGGCGTGGCGCCCGCCGACGAGGGGGCGGTGGCCTAATGCGCGTCGCGTTCGCGCCGGCCGCGCGCCTGCTGTCCGATCACCGTGCCAACGGCGAGGGCCTGATCGCAGAGGGGCTGCTGCGTCGCCTGGGCGCACGAGGTGTCGAGGTCGTCGCCTACTGCGAGGAAGCGGACCTGCGCGAGCCGATGCCCGGCGTTGAGGTCCGCGAGATCCCGGCGCAGGCAGCGTCGGCAGCGCTGTCGCGGATCGCATTCGCTCGCCGGATCGCCGCCGACGTCGCGCGCGAACGATTTGACCTGGCGCATCTGCTGTTCCCGCTCAACACCGCCGAGGGCTACGCCCTGGTGCGAGACCTGCCGCTGATCGCCGGTCCGATGTTCCTGCCGTGGCCGGTCACGGTCGCGCCGAAGCAGCGACCGATCGCGCGCGCGGCCAACGCGGTGCTCGGCCGCCGCGAGCGGCGCCTGCACGCGCGGACGTTCCGGCGCGCGGCCAAGCTGCTCGTCACCGGTCCGGCGGCCGCCGCCGACGTGCCGGCCGCATACGGGGACAAGATCGTCCAGATCCCCTTCGGTGTGGACGCCGACCGGATCCCGGCGAGCGCGCTGCCCGACGAGCCCACGATCGTGTTCCTGTCGGTGCTGCAGCGGCGCAAAGGCCCAGATGTTCTGATGCGCGCGCTGCCCGAGGTGTTGCGGTGCGTGCCGCGCGCGCGGGTGATCCTGGCCGGCGATGACCCCTCGGGTCTGCGGCCGGGGCTCGAGAAGCTCGCCGCCGATCTCGGCGTCGCCGGTGCGATCACCTTCGCCGGCTCTGTCGCCCCCGGGGACGAGGCGTTCGCCATGCACCGGCGCGCGCGCGTGTTCTGCCAGCCTTCGCACGGTGAGCCGTTCGGCATGGCGGTGCTGGAGGCGATGGCGACGGGCCGGCCGGTCGTCACGACCGCCGCCGGCGGGGTCACCGACCTCGTGGTCGACCGGCGCGGAGGACGTGTCGTGCCCCCCGGGGATCCGACCCTGCTCGCGGATGCGTTGATCTCGATCCTGTCCGACCCGGTTGCCGCGGTGCGCATGGCGGCGTTTAATCGGGCGCGGGTCCAGGAGCGCTTCAACCTCGACGTGGTCGCCGACGGGATCATCGCGACGTACGAGGCGCTGCTCGGGCAGCGCAAGGATCCCGCGCATGCCGCCTGAGATCGTCGCAGGTCTGGTCGAGCAGCCGCAGATCGACGGCGGTCCGACCGCTCACCCGGAGCTTGAGGCCGACGAGATCAAGCGGCTGGCACTGCGCGGCGTGGGGGCGCTGATCCTGCGTTCGATCGGTCAGCGCGGCATGCAGATGATCGGCAACGTGCTGCTCGCGCGCTGGCTCGCGCCGACCACGTTCGGGCTCTACGCGATCGTCAGCTTCGTGATCGGGATCGCCGGGTTCCTCGCCGATCTGGGTCTCGGCGCGTCGTTGATCCAGCGGCGCGAGAAGCTTTCCGAGAAGGACTTGCGCACCGCGTTCACGCTCAGCCTCGTGCTCAACGGCCTCATCGTCGTCGTCCTGTGGGCGCTCGCCGGACCGATCGTAAGCGCATACGGGGTCTCGGGTTCCCACGCGACCGCCGTGCGGGTGATGTCGTTGTCGGTGCTGTTCAGCTCGTTCACGGTGATCCCGACGATCACCCTCGAGCGGTCGCTGCGCTTCAAGCAGATCTCCGTCGCCGACCTGGCAGGGCAGATGGTCTACCTCGGCGTCACGGTGCCGCTCGCGTTCGGCTACCGGGCGCCATCGCACGCCGAGACGAACGCAGACGCAGCGGTCTGGATCTTCGTCTGGGGGTCCCTGGCTTCGCGCGCCGTCCACACGGCGATCATGAACCTATCGTCGCGCTGGCGGCCGCGCATCGGACTCGACCTGCGCGCGATGCGCACGATGCTCGCGTTCGGCTTGCCGTACCAGGCGACCGGGTTCGTCAACGCGCTCAAGGACAACTTCATCCCAACGTTTGTCGCCGCGGTCGCCGGCGCGACCGCGGTCGGCTACATCACCTGGGCGGTCGGCATGGTCACCAACGCGCTGATCCTGCTGCCCGTGGTCAGCCGGGTCACATTCCCCGCGTACGCGCGGCTGCAGCACGATCCCGAGGCATTGCGCGGCGCGATCGAATCGAGCATCAAATGGGTCGCCGCGACCGTGTTCCCTGCGACGCTGCTCATCGTCGCCCTGGCGCGGCAATTCGTGGAGCACGTCTACGGGCCGAAGTGGGCACCGGGCTTGCCGAGCGTCTACCTGCTGAGCATCCCGATGCTGCACGCCGCGTACTCCACGGTCATGGTGAGCGCCCTGTACGGCTTGGGGCGCGCGCGTACCGTGCTTCGGCTCACCGTGATCTGGGCGATCGCCGGCTGGGGGATCGGCGTGCCGCTGACGCTGTGGCTCGGTGAACACGGCTTCGCCCTGGGCATGAGCATCGTGTCGTGGATGTCGATCATGACCGTCCGCGAGATGAACAAGGTGATCCGCGTGCGGTTCGTGAGGACGCTCGCGAAGATCTTCATCCTGGCCGGCATCCCCGCCGCGATCATCGCGGTGACCGCTCGCTTCGTGGTCACCGACGGCCTCTCGCTGGCCGCCGTCGCCCTCGCCGGCGGCGCGGTGTACCTCGCGCTGCTGTGGGTCTCCGGCGAGCTCGCCGACGTCAAGGCGCTGCTCGCGCGGCGGCGTGCGGCAGGCGGGCGCCCGGCGGAGACGGCCGCGCGCCCGGCCGAGACGGCGGTGATCGAGCATGCCTAGCGCGACCGTGGTGGCCTGCCCGGTCTGTAACGACAAGAGCCGACGGCCGGTGCTCGCGCTGGACGGCGGCTGGGAGATCGAGCGCTGCGGCGGCTGCGACCGCTACGTGCTCTCCCCGGAGCCTGCGGATGTCCGGCTGGAGGAGTTCAACGACGGATCCGGCTACGACGGCGCCTTCGACTTCCGTGACGCGATCCTGCAGCAGCACGATCGGAGCCTGCGCGCGCTCGAGCGGCGCGTGCGTCCGGGCGCGCTGCTCGACGTGGGCTGCGGGCCGGGGCTGCTGCTGGAGGTCGCGCGCGCGCGCGGCTGGAAGGCCACGGGCGTCGACCCGTCGCCGTTCAGCGTGACGCTCGCGCGATCGCTCGGGTTCAACACACACCAGGGGATGCTCGAGGATCTGCGGCTGCCGGAGGCGAGCTTCGACGCGCTCGCGCTGCTGCAGGTGGTCGAGCACGTCCCCGATCCGCGTCCGTTGCTGGCCGAGTGCCGGCGGCTGCTGCGTCCGGGCGGCGCGCTGCTCGTCGCGACGCCGAACCCGGCGAGCCTGCTGGCGAAGGTCAAGCGCGAGGGCTTCAACTACTGGATCCCGCCGATCCACTGCGTGTGGTACCCGCCGGCGACCCTGGCACGGCTGCTGCAGCAGGCGGGCTTCGAGGTGGCGCGGCGCGGCACTTGGAGCGCGCGCGCGGCCGGGTTGCACGACGGCGCCGACATCGTCGCCGCGAGCAGGTTCGGACGCCGGCTCCCGGCGAAGCTGCGGCGCGTCGCCGGCGAGACGGTCGCTCGCGCGGCCGATGCGACCGGACGCGGCTCGATCGTGGAGCAGATCGCGATCAGGGGGGACGCATGATCTTCACGGTCGCGATCCTGGCGCTGAACGAGGAAGCGATGATCGCGCGCGCGATCGCGAGCTGCTCGTTCGCGGATGAGATCTTGGTCGTCGACGGCGGGAGCACCGACGCCACCGTCGAAACTGCACAGCGCGCTGGCGCGCGCGTCGTCGTACGCCCCTTCGACGATTTCGCGCGCCAGCGGAACTTCTGCCTCGAGCAGGCGGCGGGCGAGTGGGTGCTGTTCGTCGACGCCGACGAGCGCGCCACGCCCGAGCTGGCCGCAGAGGTGCGCGCCCTTCTGGACGGCGTGCCCTCCGACGACGCCTACGCGGTGCCTCGGCAGGCGATCGTGCTCGGCCATCGCCTCGGGTGGCAGCCCTTCGGCCGGCCCGACGCGCCCGTGCGGCTGCTGCGCCGCGGCTCCTGCCGCTGGAGTGGCGTCGTCCACGAGGCGGTCGAAGGCGCGAGCAGCTACGGCGCCCTGCAGTCTCACCTGCTCCACCTGACCCACCGGACCGTCTCCGAGGTCGTCCGCAAGATCGATGCCTACACCGAGATCGAGGCCGAGAGCCTGGTCGCCACCGGCGCGCGCGTCGCGAATCGCCGCCGCCTGCTGGCTTCCTTCCCTCGCGAGGCCTGGCAGCTGTGGCGCTCCGGGCTTCGTCGCGAGGGGATGGCCGGGGCGGTCGAAGCCGTCCTGCTTGCGTTCAATCGCACCCTGGTCCTGGCTAAGGTATGGGAGAAGACCAACCGCGACGCGATCGATCAGGCGTACGCGCGCGCGGAGGAGGAGGCGTATCAGCCCGGTGAAGCTGCTCGCGCGCACCGAAGCCGCGACCTGCCCCTGCGGTAGCACCCGCTATCGCGAGATCCTTCGCTCGGACCGGTTCTGCATCTACGGTGATGCGGTCGAGCAGCTCGACTACACCCTGATCCGCTGCTCGGCCTGCGGGCTGGTGCGCACCTGGCCGGCTCCCGAGGACCACGAGCACGGCCCATTCCGCGACGAGGTTTTCCTCGAGCCTTACCTCGAGCGCCTCGAGCTGTTCGAGCAGCTGTTGCGTCCAACCGTCGCGGAGGTCGCGCGGTTGCACCAGCCACCCGGCCGTCTGGTGGACGTCGGCGCGAACATCGGTCTGATCGTGCGCATGGCCGGCGAGCTCGGCTACACCGCGACCGGCATCGAGCTGAACGAGGCCGCGGTCGAGCATGGCCTCGCCGCGGGGCTCGATCTGCGCTCGACGGTGCTCGATCAGGTCGGGTTCGAGCCGGAGAGCCTGGACGTGATCATCCTGTCGGCCACCGCCGAGCACATCCACGACCTGGCGGGGACGTTCGGGCTGTGCCGTGAGCTGCTCGCCCCCGGTGGGCTGCTGTACGTGTCGAACTCGCCGAACATCCGCTCGTTCGGGTACCTGGCCGAGCGCGCGATGTGGTACGGGATCCAGCCGGCCGGCCACGTCTGGCAGTTCACGCCGGCGACGCTCCGCGCGCGCGTCGAGGCCGCCGGGTTCCGTGTCGTCGGCGCGCGCACGCACAACCTTCACCGCGACTTCGGCCGCAACCGCCGTCAGCGGCTGCGCAGGCTCGCGTTCGACCTCGCGGCGCGCGTCGGGCTCGGGGACGCCGTCGGCGTCGCGGCGGTGCGCCCGTGAGGCGCGTGCTCGCGCGCGTGCTCGCGCGCCTGCATAGGCGGATCCACGACTTCGAGGATCGTGAGGCGTGGCCGGCGTTCGGTGCGTTGGGGCCGGGCTCACACGTCGGGATGCCCTCGCTGCTGTACAACCCGCAGCGCCTGTTCATCGGTTCACATTCGACCATCCATCCCTACTGCCGGTTGGAGGTGATCACCGACAACCCGCATCTCGGCGGACCGCCGCTGCCGACGCGCGACGCGCGCATCGAGATCGGCGATCGCGTGGTGATCAACTCGTTCAGCCACTTCGGGGCGATGACGCGGATCGTGCTCGAGGATGATGTGGGGATCGCGACCGGCGTCTGCATCGAGGACCACCATTACGAGTACGCCGGCGCGACCGACGAGCGCCCGCTGAAGAAGCAACCCTTCCGGGTCGCTGAGGTGATCCTCGAGCAGGGCTGCATGATCGGCGAGCATGCGGTGATCCTTCCCGGGGTGCGCATCGGCCGGAACTCCTGGGTCGGTGCGAACGCGGTCGTTACCACCGACGTGCCTGCATTCTCGATCGTCGGAGGGATCCCGGCACGGGTGCTGCGCCGGCGCAACGAGCGGACGGGGGAGTGGGAGCGAGCGTGAGGATCGTCGCCGTCGTGCTGAACTGGCGGCGTCCGGACGACACGATCGCCTGCGTCCGCAGCTTGGCAGAGACCGCGCCGGACACCCAGGTGATCGTAGTGGACAACGCCAGCGGTGACGGAAGCGTCGATCGCCTCCGTGTTGAGCTGACCGACGTCACGCTGCTGGAGAGCGACGCCAACCTCGGATACGCGGGCGGCAACAACCTCGGCATCCATGCGGCCCTCGACGCGGGCGCCGGCGCGGTGCTGATCCTGAACAACGACGTGATGGTGCAACCGGGATGCGTGCAGCTGCTCGCGGATACGGCCGCTCGGCGGGACACCCCCGCGATCCTGACCCCCCTATCGCTTTCTGCCGAGCAGCCCGGAACGATCGACCACTTCCGCACCCGGGTGGACCTGCGCAACGTCGCGCTGCTCGCCGAAGGCCGTGGCGAGCCACGCGATGCGGTCTACGCGACCGAGCCGATGATCGCCGACTACGCGACCGGCAGCGCGCTGCTCGCCCCTGCAGGGCTGCTGGAGCGCCTGGGCGGGTTCGACGAACGGTTCTTCCTGGTGTGGGAGGACGTGGATCTGAGCCTGCGCGCGCGCGCGCAGGGCGGCGAGGTCGTGCTGGTGCCTACCGCCGAGGTGCTGCACCGTGGCGGCGTATCGTTCGGCGAGCAGCGCGCCGCCTCGCCCCTGTACCAGTACTTCTTCGTCCGGAACTCCTTCTTGATCGTGCGCAAGCACGTCCGCTGGCCGTTCAAGACCGCGACGCTGCGCAGGATCGAGCGGCGCTACCGTGGCTGGGTGGAGGCGGCCGAACCGGCGGTGGCACGAGCGATCGGGCGTGGGATCGACGACGGCCTTGCCGGCCGTTACGGCCCGGCTCCCGAGGGCCTCGTGCCGTAACGTTCGGTTCTGTCTGCTGCGTGGCCTTGCGCATGGTTCGTCGGTGTCGCATCGTCCCGATTGACCGTCCCGCGTCCCGTCTTGCCGGTTTCGCACCGTTGCCCACACGGGCCGCTTCGCCCCGGTAAACATGCACCGTGAGCAGCGGAAACGTGCAGGGAGCGAGCGCGTGCGAGGCGAATCCGTAGCTCGATGTGCATACCCATGGGCAGGACCAGCGGATGAGTCGACGCACGCGATCGATGCACGCGAGGACCGGCAAGGGCCTCGCGCTGCTCGCGTTGTGCATCGCGATCTTGGCGCCCGGGCTCGGAAGCGCGCACGCGACAAGAGACGGCTTCTCGGATTCCTACGAGACGCTCGGTCCGGTGGCCGCGACGCCGGGAGACAATTACGAGGTGCGATCGGGTTCGTGGAGCGTCAGCGACATCGCCACGCTGAACGCGCCGGCCCTCGGCGCGATCAACCAAGCCGGCGCTCGGCGCGTGCTGGTTCAGGATTCACGGGCGGCAACCCCCAACGAACCGATCCTGTTCGTGCGCGGCCGGGAGTTCCGCGAGTTCACCGCCCAGGTGACGGCGGCGCTGCTCGACGACACGCCCGGCGCCAGCGTCGGGATGATCTTCCGTGCCCCGATCCGCGAGGACGCGACCGCCGACCCCGACAACCTCTACCTTTTCACCGCCGCCAAGACCGGCATCATCGGGCCGTTCACGACCGGCCAGGCCTTCATCCTGTTCAAGCGGGTCGGCAACGGCTACTTCATGTTGACCAACAAGATCGCGAACACGCGTTTCGACCTGAAGATGCCCCACGACTACAAGGTGGTCATGTCCGGGGGACATATCCAGGCATTCGTGGACGGCCGGCTGGTGATCGATCACGTCGACCGCCCGAGCGGCGACTTCCCGACCACCGTCGATCCATTCCCGGGTTTGCCGTTCGACCGCGGCGCGATCGGGCTGCGGACCTCGGGCGCGCGCGCGTGGTTCGACGACCTGATCGTGGTCGGCCGTGAGGCCTACGAGGGCCGCGCGAGCGCGATCGACGTCTTCGCCGAGGCCGGGATCGACTTCAGCGGCGTGCGTAACGGCGCCGGCGCGCAGCTCACCAGCCTGGTCAAGGTCTCCGATACCGGCTTCCGCTACCACGACCACGACGGTTTCGACGATGCGGTCATCGAGGCGTTCGACCCGTTCGCGAGCGAGCGCTTCTCCGCCGGCGCCGACCTGCGCACTCGCGGCGTCGACGGCTCGACCCTCTCGACGGCGCGCTTGAGCGGCGTCAACGTGGTGATGGTCGATCCGCTGAACCGATTCACGATCCAGATCACCGCCCACGGGCTCGTGCAGCGGGCGACGGCGAGCTGCTCGACCACGACTTCCAGGTTGAGCCTGGAGGACGCCGTGATCAAGGTCACCTACACCGGTCAGGGCGTCCCGGGGGTCTCGCCGCAGGAGACCACCCACACGCTCGAGGACGGATACGCCCCGAACCACATCATCCACGACTCGCCGGGGCAGCTCAGGATCATCGCGCACGCACTGACGACCTCACCGACGACCAGGCGCGTCGAGGCCAGCGCGTTCAAGATCGTGATCCCGGATCAGTCGGCAGCGGTCGGAGCGGTCAGCTCCGGTCAGCGCGTGCCGAACTCAGAGATCACGATCGGCAACGTGGTCGCCGCACGGTACTGCGCATAAGAACTGATCGCGATAGGGGCCGGTCCTCGGGTCGCTCCGGGGCCGGGATGGATGGATGGCTGGATGGCCCGGCGTCGCCGGGCCATCCGGGCGCCCACCGGGCGGCTTGATCGGCCGCTGTTGACCAGACCGTGAAGGAGCGGAGCGGCCGATGATGGGGATCCGCAAGACGGTGGGGCTGCTGGTCGCGATCGTGATGATCGCGGCGGTCGCACCCGTCCGTGGATCGGAGCTACCGGCGATCGACGCGCCCGCGCTGAACGACCGGGTTCTGGTCAAGTTCCGGCGTACTGCGACACGCGAGCAGCGCGCGGACGCGCTGGCCGCGATCGGCGGCCGCATCGAGTTGCCGATCCCCGGTATCGGCTGGGATGTCGTCCGCCTTGGCGCCTCCCTCGGCGCGCGCGGCGCGCTCGCGCGCCTCGGGAGCCATCCAGCCGTCGCCGATGCCGAGCCGAACTACACAGGTGCCGTCGCGCTCACCCCGAACGACCGCTGTTACCTCGGATGCCTCAATGGCGCGCGCCAGTGGAACATCGACGCGGTCAACGCGCTCGCCGGCTGGGACGCCGTGCCGGGCCGCTTCTACACGGCCGACGAGAAGCGAACCGTGAGCCAGCTTCTGGTGGCGGTGCTCGACACCAAGATCGATTTGAACCTCGCGGACTGGGCGAACCCGTCACCGACGCCGAAGGACCGGCCGTCCGACGTGTCGGACGGCGGCCAGCTCGCCCTCGATCTCGCGGAGGACTTCGTCCCGGAGGCCCAGCTGCATGGGACCGCCAGCTACCACGGCTCGTTCGTCGCCGGCATCCTCGGCGCTGCGGCGCACAACGGAACCGACATCGCCGGTCTCGGCTATCGCGCGACCATCGTGCCGGTGACCGTGGTCGACGGCAACGGCGCCACGAACGCGGGGTGGCTCGCCGCCGGCATCGACTACGCCGCGTCACTGGGCGTGAAA
>Ga0299906_10000431_pt1 | contig 39430 bp, 24 predicted proteins | sample RVTome_14_FD_200259 | JGI IMG/M metagenome (GOLD analysis project Ga0299906, IMG submission 200259) | Soil microbial communities from uranium-contaminated site in the Upper Colorado River Basin, Wyoming, United States - RVT145D125 (version 2) ... | reverse complement strand
GTGGCGTCGCGGCGCGAACAGCGCCGACGATGCGGACCGGGCCAGGATCGATCCGCAGTGACCCACGCGCGGGCCCCCAGGTTCGCCCGAGAATCGACCCGACGTATGATCCGGTGGTCGGTGGAGGATGAACCCGATGCAGGCATCCAACCTGGTGACGCTGGGATACCCGGGTGCTGTGCCCAAGGGATTGATTGTCGTCGCGACACTGCTCGTCGTCGTCTCAGTGCGGGCCCTTTTTTCGGAAGTGACGGACGACGGGTTCTTCGACTCTTGGGTTACCTTTCTTCTCTCGAAGCCCATTCTTGCAATCCTCACACTTGCCCTCGCAGGTGCCGGCATCGCGACTGCCATCGGGTTGTGGAATGCCAGGGTCTCGGCGCTGCGCGCGTACGTGATCTGGCTCGTGGCGTATGCGGCATTCGCATTCGTCAGGGACAGTCGGGTGGAGCCGGTTCTTTGGAAGCTGGTTCTCGGCGTCGCTTTCGGTCTGATCGTGCCGGTATTCGTCGGCGCCTATCTCGCGACGACGTACATGCGGTTGAGAGAGCGCGAGCCGGCAATTGGCAATGCTTGACACGTAGTCAGTCCGGCGCCAGTCGTTAGCGCCCTTCATCCCCGGGACAACTGGCGACGAACGTCAGCGCCCAATCACCCCACCGCCGCGCTCCCCCGCAACTGCTCAAAGAACGCCCGCAGCGCCGGCAGGTGGAAGTACGCCCGCAGGAGCCGGTCGTAGGAGCGGGACTGGATGATCGCGCCGTTCTCCCAGCGCGACAAACTCTCGGCCGCGCAGCCGATCGCCTCGGCGAGTTGCTCCTGGGTCAGGTAAAGCGCCTTGCGGCAGGTGCGAATCTCATCCGGCTGGAGCAAGTGCAGGTGTGCGCGCAGGGCGCGATGGATCGCCTCCTGCGTGTCGTTGCCGTACGTCACCTCGCCGCACTCCGCGCAGCGCTGCACGGGAAGATCGGGAACGCGGATGAAGTGCAGCGCGCCCTCGTAGCGGACGTCCATCAACCGGTCCTCGGTCGCCGGCATGACAGCTTTGCGCCGACACTCGTGACAGGCGATCGGGTACGTCCTGGCTGTTCGCTTGTCGCTCATCGCTGTTGCACATGAAATCTGACGATCACGATTCCCGGTTCATCCGGTTCGTCCGGTCGAAGCACGAACTTGATGAATTGCTCCGTCCCGTCGAGGGTGAGGACCACGCTGTACCACACATCCTCGTCGTACTCCCCCGATGTCTCGTCCTGCTCGCGGACCTCTCCGCCCGCCTCGACGTATTCGTGCATGAGCCGGGCGATGTCCTTCTGCGAGTACCTCGTCTGGTCGAACTCTTTCAGCAGCCGCTCGGCACAATGTCGCTTCCAATGAACGAAGCACGTGGCCTCCCAATGGGCTAGTGCGTGCCTGATCCGTCGTTGCGGCTCGCCGGTGGCTGCGCGAGATGTGCCAGAGGCCATGCCCGGCTCCCGTGATGCCAGTCCCCGACCGGACCTGGCTCGCATCGCACAGCATACTGGACTCCCAATCCCGAATGAGCGTGCTCCTGAAGATAGCCGCTACTTGACATACGTCAAGTCGGCACGAATTGTTGCGGCCTTGAGGGCTCTTGCGGGGACATGCAGAGGGTCCGGTAACGCAACCACGACATCTGGTGGGTCACGCAAGGCGACCCCCACTGCTCGGGGACCTATGCCAACTCCGCTTGCAGATCCGCCGCCCGCCCCGGCGGCGAGCCCCGCCGCGAAGCGCCCGTCAGTCTGCCCGTCGCCAAATGACGGAGTACCGCCACAGCAGATGCCGGCGCACCAACGCGCCCGGCAGATGCGTGCGGACCGCTTCCTGCAACTCGGCCGGCGTGAGATACCGGTCGCCTCTGCCGTGCTCGCGCCAGGCCCGGCGCATCAACGGCGGGGGCAGCAAGCGCCCGGTGTGGACAAACCGAAGAACCGCGGCCATCGGCGCGGCGACGGCGTTGTGAAGCACACCGGTCATTCCCGGCCGCTCCAGGAGGTCGAGGATCGCCAGCACGCCGCCGGGCGCCGTCGCTTCGCGCAGGGCATCCAACGAGCGTCCAAGCGGCAGGTGATGGAGCGTCGCCACCGAAATGACGAAGTCGTAGGCGCGCGGCGGAAAGTCCCACGCGGCGGCATCGGCGACGATCAATTCAATGTTGCCATGGGCCGCCGCTCGCCGGCGGGCCCGGCTGATCATCTCGGGCGAAAGGTCGATGGCGGTGACGCGTTTGGCTCGCGTGGCCAGCGCACACGCGAGTTTGCCGGTGCCGCAACCGACCTCCAGGGCGTGGTCGCATCCGGGCGGCATGTGGCGCAGAAGGAAACGGTGGTAGTGGGTGTTGGCATCCCACGACTCGGGCAGGGCGGCCAGATGATCGAACTCCGCGCGAACCTGATCGGGGCGCGGCATCGTCTTGTCATGGAGCAGAGACATGGGCCACCATCACGCGGAACGGGCACGATTCACGTGGTCATGAGAGACGCTCCTGGCCCGTCACCTCAAGGTCCTGCAAAGGCAGCTCCAGCGATGTGGGCGACGAGGGCGTGCGACGGCGTCTCGCATTTCGACTCCTTGTCCATGCGCTCATCGTAGCGCGAGGTCGCCAGAGTCCGGCCCTTCACCCCCCGCGGCCCCGCCCTCTTCTGCATCGCCCGCACGGTCATCCCCTGATCTGTGTCGATCCGTGTTGATCCGTGGTTTCACGCGCCCTCTCCTTCATCTCCTGCACGCTCATCCGTTCGCGCTTCTTGAACAGCACGCGGATCGGGACCTCGGAGAACGGCAGCTCCTCGCGCAGGCGGTTGAGCAGGTATCGCTCGTAGCGCCCCCGGAACAGTTTCGGCTCGTTCACCACCAGCACCAGCGTCGGCGGGTTCGTCTCCACCTGCGTCACGTAGAACAGCTTGGCCTGCTTGCCCAGTCGCGACGATGGTCCGCGCTCCTTCAGGATCATCTCCACCACCTGGTTGATCCGCCCCGTGGGCTCGCGGTGCGAGGCCTGCTGAAAGAGATTGAACGCCATCGCCACCATGTCGCGCAATCCCTCGCCGGATTTGGCGCTCACGAACACGATCGGGGCGTAATTCAGGCCCTTGAGCTGCTCGGTCAGATACTCCTGGTAGTCCTCGGGCGAGACCTTGTCCTTGTCGAGCAGGTCGATCTTGTTGACGACGATGACCACGGGCTTGAACTGCCGCGTCAGCTCCTGGGCGAGCTTCTGATCGACCTGCGAGACGGGCTCCGCAGCGTCGACGAGCAGGATCGCCACATCCGCGCGGCGGATCGCCTGGAGCATGCGGTGATAGGCGTAGTACTCGATGTCGTCGGCGAAGCTGGAACGCTTGCGCAGGCCCGCGGTGTCGATGGCCAGCATGGCGCGGCCCTCGATCTCGAAGCGCACGTCGATCGAGTCGCGCGTCGTGCCGGCGATCTCCGAGACGATCACCCGCTCCTCGCCGGCGAGGGTGTTGACCAGTGTGCTCTTGCCGGAGTTGCGCTTGCCGACGATGGCGAGTTTCATGTCGGTGTCGGTGCCGGTACCGGACGGGAACCCGGGCCTTCCCAAGGCGTCAGGTCCGGCGTGGGGGGCGGCGTCAGGTCCGGCGTGGGGAGGCGATTCAGTTCCGGCGTGAACGGACAGGCGCTCGTAGATCGCATCGATCAATCGGCGCATGCCGAACTTGCTCGTGGCCGAGACGCACACCGGCGTGCCGAAGCCCAGCGCGGAGGCCTCCAGCCCGTGCGGTTCCCATTCCTCGCCGTCCGTCTTGTTCGCCACCACGAGCACGCGCGGCGAGGCGCCTTCCTGCCGCAGTATCCGGGCGATCGTTTCGTCGAGGGCGGTGATGCCGGCCTGGCTGTCGACGACGAAAAGGATCAGCGCCGCCGTCGCTCGGGCCAGGCCGATCTGGGCCTCGATGTCGGGCGTGAGCGTGGCCAGGTCCGCGCCGATCTCGTTGTAGCGCTGGCCCTCGGCCGTATACACCCCATATCCACCGGTGTCGATGAGTTCAATCAACCGCGATGGTGTGCCCTTGCGCATCTCCAGGGGCGGGTCGATTTCGACGATGGCCGCAACCCGGTCGCGCGTGACCCCGGGCGTGGGATCGACGATCGAGATCCGCTGCCGCGCGAGGCGGTTGAGCAGACTCGATTTGCCGACATTGGGCCGGCCGACGATGGCGACCTGGGGGAGGGGCATGGGGCCGATTGTACGCATCGACGACGCGCCAATCGTCTGCCCGGCCGGCGGCGCCGGTCGGGCGCGGCATGAAGGCGAATGCAAAATGCGATTGGTGAACAGGGAACCTGTGCGTTATCCTCGCGGTTTCATCGCGGACGCCGCGGAGCGACCGCCTCGCCCGGGCCGATTCGGCATCCGATTCGGCATGCGTTTCGGCATCCGGGGGGCGGCATCCGGAGCGGCATTGCGATATGAGGATTCCCCATTCATGCCCCGACTTCGACGATGGATCATCCAAACTGCCCTTGCCGCCACTCTGATCGCTCCGGGCCTTCCCGAGGCGCTCGGCCAGTCGAGCGGCTATCGCAACCACGAAGCGCTGAAGCAGGCCGTCAACGACCTTGCCGCGGAGTTCGAGGCGTGCACGGCCGACGTCGTCGGCGCCAGTCGCCAGAGCCGGGGCATCTTCGTCCTGACGCTCTCGGCCGATCCGGCGACCGCCGCCCAGCGTCCGGCCCTGCTGATCACGGCCGGGCTCGATGGACGCCACTGGGTCGGCACGGAGACGGCCATGCGGGTCGCGCGCACGCTGCTGGCCGAGCACGCGGCACTTCTGGGCGAGGTGACGGTCTACGTGATTCCCCGGGTCAATCCCGACGGGACGGAACTGAACCTCGGCGCGGTCAACGTCGGCCACATCGGCACCATGACGGTCGTCGATGCCGACCGCGACGGCGTGGCCGATGAGGATGGCCCGGTGGATCTCAACGGCGACGGCATGATCACGCAGATGCGCCGGCCCGACCCGCCGCTGGACGATCCCGCGACGCTCATGGCCGATCCCGCCGCGCCGCGCCTGCTGAAGAAGCCGGATGCCATGAAGGGGGAGCGGGCGATTTACTCGCTGTACATCGAGGGCCTCGACGCCGACGGCGATGGCCTGATCGCCGAGGACGGGCCCGGCATGGTCGACCTGGACCGGAATTTCGTACACGGCTGGCCCGAGCACGCGGCCGACAGCGGCACGTATCAACTTTCGGAGCCGGAGTCCTTCGCCCTGGCCACGTTCGTCATGGAGCACCCCAACATCGTTGCCGCCATCACGTACGGGCGACACGACACGCTGGTCAATCCGCCGGATGGCAAGGGCAAGGACATCACCGGCCGCGCGCCGAAGAACATCGATCCCGGCGATGTGGCGCTCTACAAGGAGATCTCGAAGATCTACAAGGAGGCGACTGGGCAGACCAACGCCGCGAGCGCCGACCCCGAGGGGAGCTTCCACGCCTGGCTGTACGCCCATCGCGGCATTCCGAGTTTCGCTACCACAGTGTGGGGCCGGCCCGGCGAGGCGAAGGAACGCCCGGCCTCCGCCCCCGGAAACAGGGGCGGGGCCGGCGGGCCGCCGTCGGCCGCGGGGTCGTGGTCGGGCGCGATCGAGATTCCCGAGATGGGCGCGATGGACTTCACGCTCACCGTGGTGCAGGCGGCCGACGGCAGCGCGACCGCGACCCTCAGCACATCCATGTTCACAGTCGAACTGAGCGGCACGTTCGACGTCAACACCGGCAGTCTCACCCTAAGCGGCGAGGTGGGCCAGGGCGCCGGCGCTTCCATCAGCGGCACGGTCGGCGGCGACGAGTTCTCGGGCACCGCGACCGGCCCGGATGGCGCCTCCGTGCCCCTCAAGGGCAGACGCAGCAGCGCAGCGGCGGCCGCCGGCGGCGGCGAAGCGGCCGCCAAGGGCGATGATGACAAGCCCGCCGACGCCGAAGGCGCGGCATGGCTGAAGTACTCCGACGAGAAGCGGGGCGGCGCGGGCTTTGTCCCGTGGACGGCCTTCGAGCATCCCACGCTCGGCCCGGTCGAGATCGGCGGCTTTGCGCCCGGCTTTCAGATGAACCCCCCGGTCGAGGACCTCGATGACCTGGCCGCGAAGCAAACGGCCTTCGCGGTGGAACTGCTCGGCCGTCGGCCGGTGCTGTCGGTCATCGGACCGGAGGTGACGAAGCTCGCCCCCGGCCTGTACGACGTGCGCCTGGCGATCGCCAACGACGGCTTCCTGCCCACCACAACGATGATGGCCCGGACGACGCGGGCGATTCAGCCGACCGTGGTGAAGATCTCGACGGAGGTCGACCGAATCGTGTCCGGCGACCGGCTCAGCCGCTCGTGGGGCATCGACGGCAGCGGCGGGCGCGACAACCTGCACTGGATCCTGCGCGTCGACGACGGCGGCGAGGTGACGATCGAGATCAGCAACAGGCAACTCGGCGACCGCACGATCACGTTCACGGCCCGATGAGAACGATCGCCGACCCGCCCCAGGGCGCCACCAACTGACACCTGAGAACCGAAGACTGAACGCCGACCACCACGAACACTCGACCATGAACCACACACTCACAACCATCCTTCTCTGCGCTCTCTGCATCGCCGCGGTGAATCCCTGCTCCGCCCAGCAGCAGACGCCCGCGCGCGTCGAGATCGCCTTCAACCGCTTCTACGACTACGACCAGATCACCGACCTGCTGCACAAGCTGGTCGAGGCGTACCCGGAGATCCTCTCGCTCCAGTCGCTCGGCCAGTCCGAGCAGGGGCGGGAGATGTGGCTGGTCACACTCAACAACCCCGCCACCGGGCCGGATACGGCCAAGCCCGCGATGTGGATCGACGGCAACGTGCACGGCAACGAGATCCAGGCCGCGGAGACCGTGCTCTACTCGCTGTGGTACCTGGCCAAGAACGTCGGCCAGGTCGAGCAACTCACCGAGCTGGTCAACGACTACGCGTTCTACTTCCTGCCCATGCAGAACCCCGACGGGCGCGACTTCTGGTTCGACCAGCCCAACACCCCGAGCTCCTCGCGCTCGGGACAGCGCCCCACCGACAACGACAACGACGGCCTGTTCGACGAGGATGGCAACGAGGACCTCGACGGCGACGGGCACATCGGGCGCATGTGGCGGTTCGACCCCAACGGCCTGTTCCGACGCAACGAGCGCGACCCGCGCCTGATCGAGCGGGTCCCCGAGGGCGTGAAGGGCGAGCTGTCGCCCGCGGGGTCGGAGGGCATCGACAACGACGGCGACGGCCGCCTCAACGAGGACGGCCCCGGCGGCTACGACATGAACCGCAACTGGCCCAGCGACTGGCAGCCGAACTACATCCAGGGCGGCGCGGGCGAGTATCCGCTGGACCGGCCGGAGACGAAGGCGATCGCCAGGTTCATCCTCGCCCATCCCAACATCGCCGCTGGCCAGAGCTACCACAACGCCGGCGGCATGATCCTGCGCGGGCCCGGCGCCTCGTACCTCAACGACATCTACCCCCGCGCCGATATCGAGGTCTACGACAAGATCGGCCGCGCCGGCGAGGAGATGCTCCCGTTCTACCGCTACATGATCATCTACGCCGACCTGTACACGGTGCACGGCGGCTTCATCAACTGGCTCGCCGAGGGGCTGGGCATCGTCAGCTTCACCAACGAGCTCTGGTCCGATCGCCGCATCATGCAGAACGACCAGCGCCGCCTCGACGAGGAGGCGGAGATGCGCTGGCAGGACCGCGTGCTCTTCGGCCAGACCTTCACCGACTACACCGAGTTCGACCACCCCACGCTGGGCCGGGTGCTGATCGGCGGCGGCACGAAGTACTCCGGCCGCAACCCGCCGCCCTTCATGCTCGAGGAGGAGTGCCATCGCAACTTCGCCTTCAGCATGTTCCACGCCACGCACATGCCGAAGATCGCGTTCAAGTGGGTCGAGGTGGCCCCGCTCGGCGCCGGCGTCTGGCAGATCACCGTCGAGATCGAGAACGAGAAGATCATTCCCACCCGCACCGCCATCGCCGCCCGCAACCGCATCGGGCTGCCCGACCGACTTCGCCTGCGCGGCGAGGGCATGGCCGTCGCCGTCTCCGGGACGCTGAGCGATCGCTTCGACACCACCATCGACCCCGTCGAGCACCGCAAGGATGTGCTCTTCGTCGAGTCGGGAATTCCCGGCGAAGCCTTGGGCACGTTCCGGTTCGTCGTGACCGGGCCGGAGGGCGCGGCACTCACCCTGAGCTATGCGGCCGACAAGGCCCGCGACATCGAGCTGACGTTCCCGCTTCGCGCGGCGACGATCGGTGAATGACCCCGCCGCGACACGCATGACCCCGCCGCGCACGCGCGGAAAGGCGCCCCATGACCCACCGATCCCGGCATCGCATCACGCTCGTCCTGGCGGCCCTGGCCCTCGTCACCTGGTCGCCCGCGAAGGCCGACGACCTGCGCGCCCGCATCGACGGCCGCATCGAGCAGGAGATCACCGACAAACGGATCGTCGGCCTGTCCGCCGGGCTCTACCGCGCCGGCGCGCCGCTGGAGACCCTGCACTTCGGCTGGGAGGACCGCGAGGCGCAGACGCCCGCCTCCGACAAGACGATGTACCGCTGGGCCTCGATCTCCAAGCCGCTGACGGCGGTCATCGCCGTGCAACTGGCCCGCGAGAACAAGCTCGACCTCGACCTCGACGTGTGTTCCTACGTGCCGGAGTTCCCCGCCCGGGAGTGGCCGCTGACCGCGCGGCAGCTCCTGTGCCACCAGGGCGGCGTCGTGCACTACACCAACGGCGAGGTCACGGTCACGGTGCGCACCTACGACGATCCCCATCCGTTCAAAGATGTGGTCGTCGCCCTGGACCGCTTCAAGGAATCGCCCCTCATCGCCGAGCCGGGCACGAAGTATTCCTACACCACGCACGGCTACATCCTGCTCGGGGCGGTCGTGCAGCGGGCGGGCGAGCGGCCGTACGCCGACCTCGTGACGATGCGCATCGCCGAGCCGCTGGGCATGACCACCCTGCGCCCCGATTATCAATGGGAGGACATCCCGCACAGCGCGGTGGGATACCGCCGCAATCGCGCGGATGAGATCGTCCGCTCCACCGACACCGATGTGAGCTGGAAGCTCCCCGGCGGCGGCTTCATCTCCAATGTGGCCGACCTCACCCGCTTCGGCGCGGGCATGCTGGAGCTGAAGATCGTCGACGAGGCGATGCGCGAGGCCATGTGGACGCCGCAGGTCACACGCGATGGCGAGGCGACCACCTATGGCCTGGGCTTCGGCATCGGCGAGCTGGATGGCCGTCGCATCGCCGCGCACAGCGGCAGTCAGGAGAAGACCGCGACCTACCTGCTCATCGACGCCGAGGCCGGCCACGTCGTCGCCTTGATGTGCAACACCGAGGGCGCCCGCCTGAACGACCTGGCCCGCGACCTGGCCCGCATGATGCACGAGGCGAACCAGCAATCGACCAGCCCGGAGTCCGTCCGATGAGAACGCCTCTCAGTCTTGGCACGCTTCTTCTCCTGATCTCGACCGCGCCCGCGCCGGCCCGCCAGACCGCCGATGACCCCATGCGCTGGTGGGCGCCCGCGGCGAAGCCGGTCCAGCTCGCGTACGAGGAATCGCTCGATGCGCTGGCGAAACCGGAGAGTCTCAGGGCCTGGCACGAGCGATTCGCCGCCGAGCCGCACATCGCCGGCACCGAGGGCGATCAGCGGAACATCGAGCGGCTCATCGAGTCGTTCATCGACCTCGGCCTGGAGGTCCAGGTCCACGAGTTCTGGGCCTACCTGGCCTATCCCGAGGCTGCCGCGGTCGAGGTCATTGGCGCCGCGGCCGATGGCGGCGACCTGTCCCTGTCCATCCGTGAGACGCCCGCCGAGGAAGACCCCTTCGACGACCATCCCGACCTGACCATCGGCTTCAACGCCTACAGCGGCTCCGGCGATGTCACCGCCCGCATCGTCTACGCCAACTACGGCACGAAGGACGACTTCGATGCGCTCGCCGCGCGCGGCGTGCGTCTCAACGGCGCGATCGTTCTCGCCCGCTATGGCGGCAACTATCGCGGCTTCAAGGCCAGATTCGCCGAGGCGGCCGGCGCCGCGGGCCTCATCATCTACACCGACCCGGCGGATGCCGGCTTCGTCAAGGGCGAGGTCTACCCGAAGGGCGGCTGGGCCAACGAAACTTACATCCAGCGCGGCTCGATCGTGACCATGGACTACGTGGGCGACCCGCTGACGCCCTTCGAGCCGGCCACCGAGAATGCGCAGCGGCTCGATCCGGAACTCGTCGCCCTGCCGCGCATCCCCGTGCAGCCGATCGGCTACGGGGCGGCGAGGGAGATCCTCTCGCGCATGAGCGGCGACCCGCTGCCCGAGGATCTGCGCGAGACGTGGCAGGGCGGTCTGCCGCTGGAATACCGTCTCACCGGCGGCGACCTGCGCGTGCGCCTCATGGTGCGCCAGAAACGCGAGGTCCGGCGCACCGCCAACGTGCTGGCGACGCTTGTCGGCGAGACGTACCCCGATGAGCGCATCTACATCGGCTGCCATCACGACGCCTGGTGCAACGGGGCCGGCGATCCCCTCTCCGGCACCATGCTTCTCTACGAGGCCGCCAAGTGCTTCGCCGCCCTGGCCGACCAGGGCCAGCGCCCGGCGCGGAGCATCGTCTTCGCCAACTGGGGGGCCGAGGAGTTCGGCATCATCGGCTCGGTCGAGTATGTCGAGCAGTTCCGCGATGAGATCGCGGCCCAGGCGGTGGCGTACATCAATCTCGATGCGGCGACCATGGGCCCGAACTTCCACAGCAGCGCTTCGCCGTCGCTCAAGCAGGTCATCGAGGATGTGACGCGCCGTGTGCCGCAGGCCGGTCGCGAGACCGATCTCAGCGTGTACGAGGCCTGGCGCGGCGAGAAGGAGGCGCCCGAGTTCGGCAGCCTCGGCGGCGGCTCCGATCACATCGGCTTCTACTGCCACGTGGGCATCCCGTCGTGCGGCATCGGCGCCGGCGGCGCGCCGGGGACCGCCTACCACTCCAACTATGACAACACCCACTGGTACCAGAAGGCCATCGGCGCCGACTACGCGCCGGCCCTCATGCTCACTCGCGTGCTCAATCGCCTGACCGCCCGCCTCGCCAACGCCATCGTGCTCCCGTTCGATCCCGTCGCCTACACCCGCGATGCCCGCACGCACCTCGGCGTCGTCGCCGGGAGGGCGGGCGCGCTCGGCGTCGAGGTGGACTTCAACGACTATCAGCAGCAGTTGGTCGACCTCGACACCCGGGCCCGGGTCATCTACGCCCGTCTTCTCGATGCGATCGGCCGCGATATGTCAACCATGGTCATCGAACGCGAGCTCAACCTGGGACTGCGGCAACTGGAGACCGACTGGCACAGTTCGGACGGCCTGCCCGGCCGGCCGTGGTTCAAGAACCTGTTCGCGGCCACCGACCCGACCTCCGGCTACGCGGCATGGATGCTGCCGGGCCTGCGGGTCGGCGTCGAGCGGCAGGACGAGTCGCTGGTGCGGGACCAGCTCGCCGAATACGGCAAGGTCATCCGTCGACTCGGCCAGACCCTGGACTGGATCGAACGGACAATTCCACAGTTCGCGATCGAGTGAACCAGGCCGATCTGACCACATAACGTATTGCTGTTCAACCACTTGCGAATCATGGCCTTGCCTTGGCCGAGATTTTGGGGTATGTTGTCCACATCGCTCCCGGCGAGCGGTGCGTATACGCCGATCAGAGCAAGGGAGACCAGGCCATGATTGCCCGTCATGCCATCGGCGCATTGGGCGCTGCCTTCGGCGTTGCCGCGCTGGCGACCTATGTGACCATTGATCGCCGTTCGAGCGCTGTGTCGGCGTCCACGCCCAACGCCCGCGCGGCAGCGAACGCCCGCACCGGCGGCGCCGTGCCCATCGCCACCGAACTCGTCGCGACCGTGCCCGGCTTCCCGGTCTACGCCACCTTCGCCCCCGGCGACTACACGCGCCTGTTCGTCGTGGTCAAGAGCGGCACGATCCGCATCGTCAACCTCAAGACCGGCCAGGTCAACCCCAATCCGTTCCTCAGCGTCTCGGTGATCGACGGCTCGGAGCGCGGCCTGCTCGGACTGGCCTTTCATCCCGAGTACCAGACCAACGGCCTCTTCTACATCTACGCCAACGTCGAAGGCCCCGCGCCCTCGGACCAGAGCGAAGTCCAGCGCTTTCAGGTCTCGGCCGATCCGGACATCGCCGATGCGACCAGCGGCCAGGTCGTCATCTCCATCGGCCAGCCGGAGTCCAACCACAACGGCGGCTGGATCGGCTTCGGGCCCGATGGCATGCTCCGTATCACCCTCGGCGACGGCGGCGGCACCGGCGACCAGCACGGCACGATCGGCAACGGGCAGGCCCTCGACACCCTGCACGGCAAGATCCTCCGCCTCGATGTCGATGCCGATGACTTCCCCGCCGACCCGGACCGCAACTACGCCATCCCCCCGGACAACCCCTTCGTCGCCGATCCCAACGCCCTCGATGAGATCTGGGTCTACGGCATCCGCAACGCATGGCGAAGCAGTTTCGATCGGGAGACCGGCGACTTCTTCATCGGCGATGTCGGCGCCAGCACGTGGGAGGAGATCAGTCTCATCCCCGCCGGCACCGGCGGCCAGAATCTCGGCTGGCGCTGCTACGAGGGCGACCACGACTTCATCATCGAAGTGAATTGCGCCGTGATTGAACATCACGCCCCCCTGCGGGAGTATCGCTCCAGCGACGGGCAGTGCGCCATCGCAGGCGGCTTCCGCTACCGCGGCTGCGCCATTCCCGGTCTCGAGGGCGAGTACTTCTTCGGCGACTACTGCATCGGCCGCATCTACAGTTTCGGAACACTGGCCGGGGCGCTGGATGACTATGTCGATCGCACGGCGGAACTGGCACCGCCGGCCGGCAGCGGGCTGGCCATCGACCGCGTGCCCGCGTTCGGCGAGGACGCCCGCGGCGAGATCTACATCTGCGACTGGGATGGCCAGATCTACCGGATCATCCCCGTAACGCCGACGATCAGCGACGCCGACATCAACTGCAGCGGCGCGGTCGATGTCTTCGACCTGCTGGCTATGCTCGCGTCATGGGGCCCATGCGACGGATGCGCGGCAGACTTCGGCGGCGACCACCAGGTCAGCGTGACGGACCTGCTCCAGTTGCTGGCGGAATGGGGATGAGCGCGAGCCGCGCCGGTTTGCCCAGGCGTCCCGGCGAATGTCGGTGGATGCGCACCATGAACGGGCCGCGCGACCCTTGAGGCAGGCCGGAAGGCGGCCCTACGTCCTGACCAGCGCGGGCTGTATGGCAGACCTCCGGCCTGCCGCGGGCATGGCCCCTTCCATTCCCCGGCAGGGCCGGCAATGAACTGTCCCGCTTGCGGCATTTAGGTGATAGACTGTTCTCCTGGACGCCCCCGGACGCCCGCGTTCATTTCTCAAGGCCTCGCCATGCTTCGATCTGGGTGGATCAATCGACTGTGCGGGCGGTCCGTGGCGGCGGCCTCAGCCGCGCTCATCGCCGCCTGCGTAGCGCTGGCCCCCGCCGCGCTGGCCCAGGACCCGCCCCTGCTGCCTCGCCAGCCCATCCCCAGGCCCCAGCTCACCGAACTCCGCCCCACCCATCGCCGCGACCAGGTCATCGTCAAGTTCCGCCAGGGTCTGACCATCCGCGCTGCCGGCGGCGCCCTGGTCGATCGCGGCACGGGGGCCCTGGCGCGAGCGCGGCCGCTGCTCGCCGGCGCTGCCGCGGGGCGGTGGCACGGCTGTTTTCGCCTGCCCGAAGCGCGAATCGACGAGCTCCGCCGCGCGGCTGAGCGATCGCGCGGCAGGGCGATCGGCGACCTGAACCTCTGGTTCCACCTCGTGCTGGCGCCCGGCCTCGACGCCGAGGCGGCGATCAACGCCCTGAACGCCCTGGACATCGTCGAGGTCGCTCAGCCCGTGGACATCGACGTGCCCGCCCCCCTGCCCCCGGACTTCGAGCCCAACCAGATCTACCTCGACCCGCTGCCGTTCGGGATCAACGTCTTCAATGCGTGGGACCAGTTCGGCGAGCGCGGCGGCGGGGTGAAGATCGGCGATGTCGAGTACAGTTGGAACTCCGCTCACCTGGACCTGCCGCCCGTCACCCACATCGGGCCGCCGCCATTCAACCCGATCTTCGAAAGGCACCACGGGACGGCGGTGCTGGGCATGCTGGGGGCGCAGGACAACGGCTGGGGCACGACCGGCATCGCCCCGGATGCCGAGCTCTTCACGTCGGCGGTGATCGTCGATGTGAACGGCCAGTCCGTCAACGACCTGCCCAACGCCATCCTGCGGCTGGTCGATGTGCTCGATCCCGGCGACATCATGCTCATCGAGCAGCAGGCGGCCGGCCCGTACTGGACGGGCGTGGGCGACTTCGGCCTCATGCCGGTGGAGTGGCGCGATGTCGTGCGCAACGCGATTCTCGTGGCGGTGGGCAACGGCATCATCGTCGTCGAGGCGGCGGGCAACGGCTCGCAGGACCTCGATGACCCGATCTTCGCCTTCGGCACCGCGCCGTTCAAGCCCGAGAACGACTCCGGGGCGATCATGGTCGGCGCCGGAGACGCCAGCGGCGACTACAGGCAGCCGTCCAACTACGGCACCACGGTGGACCTTCAGGGCTGGATCTCGAACATCTGGACGACCGGCTATGGCAACGCCTACCAGTCGGAGGGGTCCAACCTGCTCTATTCGCAGAACTTCGGGGGCACCTCCGGGGCGTCGGCCATGGTCGCCGGCGCGTGCGCGCTGCTTCAGTCCAACTACGAGGCCATCGTCGGCCGGCGCCTGACGGCCCCGGAGATGACGTTCTGGCTCCAGTTCGCCGGCATGCCGCAGCCGGTCGCGGGCGGCTCGGTCGCCATCGCAAACATCGGGCCGCGGCCCGAGGTCCGCCGCGCGATCGATCTGTCCACGCGGCCGATCCTGATGGCGATGATCGAGCCGGCGCCCGCGCTGGTGGCCGCCGGCGAGCCGGTGGAGGTGTCTGTCCGCATCACCGGCAATCTCGGGGCGTACCTGCCGGGCACGGCCGTGTTGCGCTATCGCTTTGGCGGCGGGGCGTTCCGGACCGCGGTCCTCATGCCCGTGCCCGGCACCGCGACGGACTTCACCGCCGAGATCCCGCCGGCCTATTGCGGCGAGTCGCCGCAGTTCTTCTTCGAGGCCATGGCCGACGACATGTCATTGCAGACCGCGCCGCTCAACGCCCCGATCGATCATTTCGGCTATCAGATCGGCGAGGATGTCACGTTCACGATCCTCGATGAGGACTTCGAGGCGGGCCTGCCCGACGGCTGGTCCACCACCGGCCTCTGGCACATCACGGATCTCTGCGGCATCGATGCCGGATGCGGGGGATTGCAATGGGCCCTCTTCGGCAGTGATGCGACGTGCAACTACAACTTCGGCCGCGTCGTCGGCCGTCTCAACACCGTGCCGCTCATCTTCCCGCCGCTGGAGCAGAACGCGCGGCATCGCCTGACCGTCTGCCACTGGCTCCAGCGCGAGAACAACGGCTCCTTCGAGCGGGCCGATCTGATGTTCGGCAACGTCGTCATGGGCCGCTTCAAGGACACCGGCTCGGGCTGGGGCACGCAGACATTGCCGCTTGACTTCCTGCAGGACATTTCCGGCACGCTCAGCTTCCTCTTCGACAGCGTCAACGAGAGCAACAACGCATTCAAGGGCTGGCTCATCGACCGGGTGACGCTGACGCGGACGATTACCGAGTGCATCCAGCCGCGCCCTTGCCCGGCGAACATCGCGGGCGAGGACTCGCAGGTCGGGGTGATCGATCTGCTGGCGGTGCTGGCGGCGTGGGGCACGGATGCGCCGGACGCGGACATCGGGCCGGACCCCGGCGGCAACGGCATCGTCGATCACTGGGATCTGCTGGCGGTGCTGGCCGGCTGGGGCCCCTGCGACGCGCCCTGATCGTTCGCTGTCGCAGGCGCATGATCCGGACGATCGCACTCTCCAGGACGAGCGAAAAACGGGACAGGTACGTTTGTTTTGATTGGCCCGGCAACCGGAAAACGTACCTGTCCCGTTTTTTCGGGCCGGTCGCGGTTCGTTGGCAACGCGCCGCGACGTCGAGAATCCAGTCGCCCTGGCCGATGATGGACGCGGATGACGACCCTGCCGCACACGGGTATACTGCCGGCCCGACCATCGGGAATTCGGCCGACGTTGCGCGTCAGATCGCGGAGCGCCGCCGGAGCCGAACCTCGGGCTTGTAGCTCAGTTGGTTAGAGCGCACCCCTGATAAGGGTGAGGTCGGTGGTTCGAGTCCACCCAGGCCCATTGCCACGGCCGCTTGTCTCGGCGGGGGGCGGTTTCGTTGGGGCATCGCTGAGTCATGGATTGCCGGGCGCGCGGCGGTCTGCCACCGCGGTCTCGCCGGGGCCGGCGGGGGCGCTCCGCGCCCGCCACTCGGCGGCCAGTTCTTCGCGTCCCCATGCGTCGTACAACGCGGCGAGATCGCCGGCCCGTTGACGCACAGCGCCATGGGCCGGGCCGTGCTTGCGCACGGCGGCGTCATGACTCTCGCGAAGCAGCGCCTCGGCCTCCTCGAAACGCTCCAGTGCGATCAGGCCCCGCGCCAGTGTGTTGCGGACGCCGTTGATGACCATCGTGTCAGCGGCGCCATTGATCTGAACAAGCGATTTGAGGGCGGCGCTGAGGAGCGGCACGGCCTCAGCAGGTCGACCCTGGTCAAGGCATATCTCGCCCAGGAGTCTCCGCGAGTTGGCCACTTCGGTGGAATCGTCATCGAAGATGCGGAGCCGGGCCTCCAGGACCTCCCCGGCGAGGGTCACAGCGCGTTCGTATTCCTTCGTGCGCTTGTAATTGTGAGCGAGGTTGAACTTCACCAGCAGGGTCCGGGAGTCCTCCGGGCCGTATTTCCTGGTGTTGATCTCGACCAGTTGCTCCATGATCTGCCGCGCCCCGAGCACATCGCCGCCGGCGCCGAGAAGCACCGCGAGATTGTTCATGGAGAAGAGCACGGGCCCGCTTTCTTCGCCGAAGATGCATCGCTGCGCCTCCACGACTTCGCGCTGCACGGCGATGGCCTCGTCCCGCCGCCCGCCGGCCAGCAGGCCCCGCACCATGTTGCTCCTGCTGCGAATGGTGGCAGGATGGTCATCCCCGAACGACTCCCGCCGCGCCTCCCACGCCTCGCGAAACAGCGCGGCGGCGCGCTCGGCGTTGCCCAGGGCGATTTCGAAGTGCGCGAGGTTGTTCATGGCGACGACCAGTTCCTCGTGATCGCGGGGAAGTCCGCGGCGGGCGCGCTGAAGCGCCTCGGATGCGCACTCCCGCGCCTCGGTCCTGCGACCCGCGCTGTACAACCGCGACGCCAGCGTATTGAGACAGCCGATCGTATCGGCGTGATCCGGGCCGAAAAGCGATTCACAGCGGGGCAGCACGTTCTCGAGCGTCCGCACGTGCTCCTCCAGCTCCTCAGCCGTCGCCGGCATGCCGGCGCGACGGATGATCAGGCGCAACGTCTCCGGGTGCTCCTCACCGAAGTTCACTCGCGCCAGTCTCAGCGCTTCCTCAACCTGCTCCTGCGCCTTGCTCGTCAGTTCCAGACTGAAGTACGCCGAGGCCAGGATCGATCGAGTCGACACCTCGACTTCAGGCTGGTCCGCATAGGTCGAGCCGATGTGCCGCGCGGCATAGTCCAGCACATCCGCCACCTTCACATCACGCGGACGCTCCAGGTCCAGTCGGTTGATCTCCGGATTGGTGGCATCGAGCATCTCGGTGAAGAACGCGTTGGCCGCCTCGAGCCGCCCGGCTTCGATGGCCAGCAACCGGCTGCGCTCGCCGGCCCGGATGGCGAACACGGTCGAGACGATCGTGCCTGCGATCAACATGATGAACGCCAGGGCCAGGCCCGCCACCAGCCCCTGGTGGCGGCGGCTGAACTTGGCGACCTGGTACCACGTGCTCGGCTGCCGCGCGGCAATCGGTTGCGACTCGAGATGGCGCAGCAGGTCGGACCTGAAGGCCTCGGCGGACTCGTAGCGATGCCCCGGCTCCTTCGCCATCGCCGTGGCCACGATCGTGTCGAGATCGCCCCGGTAGGACCGATCCACGGTGCTCAGCGGCCGCGGGTCGTCATCGCGGATGGCCCGAACCAGGTCCGGCACGCTGGCCGTGCGACCGTCGAACGGCAACACGCCGGCCAGCAGTTCGTACATCAGCACGCCCAGCGCGTAGACATCGCTGCGGGCGTCGATGGCGGCCGGGTCGCCGTCGATCTGCTCGGGGCTCATGTAGGGAAGCGTGCCGACGAGCTGGCCGATCTCGGTCCGGAGGGTCGTGACCTGGACATCGGCATCGGTGACTCGGGCGACGCCGAAGTCGAGGATCTTCGGCGCGCCGGTCTCGCCCACCAGGATATTTCCGGGTTTGAGGTCCCGGTGCACCACGCCGTTCTCGTGCGCGTGCTGCACGGCCTCGCTGATGGCGATGAGCAGTCGAAGCACTTCGCGTGTGCCGAGGTTGTGCTGCCGGACATACGCATTCAAGGGCAGTCCCGCCACGCGCTCCATGACGAAGTACGGCTGCCCGCCCTCGCCGCGGTCCCACGTGCCGGCATCGTAGATCTCGGCGATCCCGGGGTGATGCAGGCGACCGAGCACCTCCACCTCGCGCCGGAATCGGCGCATGGTGCGGATCGAGAGCACACTCGCCGGCAGCAGCTTCAGCGCGACCTCGCGCTGCGGCTGCTGCTGCTGCGCGAGGTAGACGATGCCCATGCCCCCGACGCCGAGGACGCCCAGAATCCGATAGCCGTCGATCTGCTCCGGCAGTGATGAGCCGCCGTCCGCCGCCTCCGAGTCGGGAGCATCCTCCCTGATCAGGTGCCGCAGGTCGTGCGCCGCCTGCACATCGCGGGCTTCGAGATCGGCGAGAAACCCCTCGCGGTCGGTGTCCTCCAGTTCGATCACCTCAATGAACAACTGCTTCAGGCGCGCGTAACGGTCGCGATTCACTCGGCGCCCCCTTCCGGCTCGAGGTTCGCCCGCAGCCAGGCCCGGGCCATGCGCCAGTCGTTGCGGATGGTGCGCTCGGTGACGCCGAGGTGCCGCGCAATGTCCTGCTCGGTCAGGCCGCCGAAGAAACGGAGGATGACCACGGTGGCCGCCCGCTGATCGACCCTGGCCAACTGCTCCAGAGCCCCGTTCAACTCCGAAGATGTTTTTGGTTCGTGATCCTCCAGCCCCGTCAGTGTGACGCGATCCCATCCCCCGCCGCGCTTGGCCCGGCCGCTGGCGCGGAAGTGGTCGGCCATGACCTGCTGCATCGCCTTCGCGGCGATGGCCCGGAAATGGGTCTGGCTCTGCCAGTTGAGCGAGGCGGCCCCGATGAGCTTGAGGTACGCCTCGTGAACGAGGGCGGTGGGCTGAAGGGTGAGGCGCGCGGCATCGCCGTTGAGCCACTTCGAAGCGATGCCGCGTAGCTCGTCGTACACGAGCGCGAAGAGACTGTCGGCGGCGGACTGATCGCCGTCGATGGTCAGCCGGAGCAGATTCGAGGCCGCGGACTCGCCGGCCGGCATGAATGACCCTCCCCACATTTCTGTGCCCCCAATGTATCGCCACAACCGGCTGGCTGGCAAGGGAATAGGCCCGAGGCGGCCCGGCCCGCGAGGCGGACAAGGGCGATTGAGTTTTCCGGTGCGGCGCGTGGACGTCGTGTCCCCTGTGGGAGCAGGCGCGCCGGCATGGCGGCGCCCGGACTCCCCATCGCCCCTCGACGAAAGGGATCGCCGTCATGAGGTACTTGCGTTCGTGGATCGGTCGGGCTGTAAGCCACCGTTCGGACTGCCGAGCTTGTCTCTCGAGCTCGCCGACGCCTGGACTGGCAATCGCGGCGCTTGCACTTATGTTCTGCGGAACAGCGAGTGCACAAGATGACGTGGTCCAGATGCCCGAGAATACCCCTGTGGCAGGAAGCCCGGGGACGATCGGACACACCGTCCATGCCAATCCTATTGATGGCAATTGGTTCACATGGAACGCGCCACAGGAGCGTGGGAGTGACCTTCATCTCGAAAGTGCGGGCAACCTGGTTTCCTTCACGCTGAGGCTCTATGCATGGTCTGCGGGTCCCTACGAAGCAATCGTGCGGTTCTACGCGGGTGCACCAGATGACTCCGTGACACCGCTCGACGGACCTCCTCTGCTCGAAGTGACGATCCCGAATCTCCCGGGCTTGACCGCGTGGGATCAGACGATCGATCTGCCTGACATTGGTTTGGCGCCCGTCCCTGTGCCTGCAGATCTGTGGGTGACGGTGGAGACGAAGCGAAATGGCGTGCAGATCAACGGCAGCATCGGGATCGACAATGACTTTCCCGTGAAGGGAACATCCCACAACCGGTGGTGGTTCGGGTCACCAGACAACGTGTTCTGGAGCAATGTCGGAGGATTCGGCAGTGTCATAGAGGTGCGCCTCGAGCATCCCGCCGGCGTGGAGCGGCTGCACAGGTACGACGATTTCAATCGCTGCAATTACACCCTGATCAATTTCGATGATGTCGTCTATCCGTACAGCACGCAGTACAGCGCCCTGGGTGTCACCATCGAGACGGTGGACGGTGTGAGTGGCGGCGTCGACGCCGGCGGCATCCCAAGCAGCGGCAAGCATATTCACAACGCGCCGCCCGGGACCACAGCCCCGCACCCCGACATGGTCTTGACGTTCAGTCCGCCGATGAACAGGGTCGGTTTTGAGTTCGAGACGAATTTCCCGGACGACCTGTACCTGACCCTGCTCTCTGGCGGAAACGTGATCCACACCGAGTTCTTCGTCACTCAGTTCCCGTTCCGATTCCTCGGCCTCGAGAGCGACACGCCGTTCGATCAGGTCATCATCGACGCGACCGAGAATTTCAACGCATTCTTCCGGCTGGACAACCTGCGGTTCGAAAAGTATGGGAGCGAACAGGCCAATGATGAGTGCGATGGCGCCATTCCGATCGAGGACGGCCTGATCGAGTTCAGCACACTCTGCGCCACGACGAGCGGTCCGAAACACCCGGGCGTGTGCGGCACGGGCGGAGACACCGAAGGCCTGACCGTCAACGACATCTGGTACGAGTACACCGCATCGTGCGACGGCGTGCTGACGATCACCACCTGCGAACAGCTCGGCGGCGATGCCTCGTACGACACCGACATCGTGGTCTACGAGGGCAACACCTGCGGAGCGCTGGTCAGACTTGCCTGCAACGATGATGATCCGAACAACCCGTGCGGGCAGATGGCGCCGTGGCACAGCACCGTGAACGTCCCGCTTCTGCGAAATCAGACGATTCTCATCCGCCTCGGCGGCTGGCGGGATCCGGGCGACCGGGGAACCGGGCACCTCCTGCTGGAACTGGCGCCGGACATCCTCGATTCGGACGCCGACGGCCTCCAGGATTGCGATGAGATTCTCATCTACGGCACCGACCCGTTCGACGCCGACACCGACGATGACCTCCTGAACGACGGCGCTGAGATCGCCCTTGCCGCATTCGGCGGCTGCCCCGATCCGCTCGTGGCCGACAGTGATGGCGATGGAATCCTCGATGGGCTCGAGGTGGCTCTGCTCCTCGATCCCTGCGATGCCGACACCGACGATGACGGTCTGGCCGACGGCCTCGAAGGCGGCTACGGCACCAGTCCGTTCGACCCGGATTCGGATGACGATGGTCTCTTCGACGGCACCGAGGTGGACATCGCCCAGGGTTCCGCCTGCCCCGACCCGATGAATCCCGACTCCGATGCCGACGGCCTGTCCGACGGCGACGAGGTGCTTGTCCGCTCCACCCAGGTCTGCAACCCCGACACGGACGGCGACGGCCTCCTCGACGGCGAGGATCCCACGCCCGATGAGCCGGGCGCCCCGGACGACTTCATCGAGCAGGTCCTCGATGAGATCGCCGACGAGATCCTCGACCCCGAGTTCATCATCAACATCGACGCCCCCAACGACAACGCCGCCGCCGGCCGACAGAGCGCCCTGAGCGACAAGCTCCAGGAGGCGCAGGCGCTCATCGATGCGGGTGACGTCGCCGGAGCCATCGGCAAGCTCGAAAACGTCCTGATGTTCATTGACGGCGAGCCCGGTCCGGCGGACTGGCTGGAGGACGGCCCCGACAAGGACATGCTCCGCGAGGAGGTCGAACTCATGATCGGCCTGCTGGAACTTGCCCTGTAGCGCGCCGCCGGCCATTGATGGGGGACCTTTCGACCCCGGATGGACGTCCATCCGGGGTCTTCCTCGTTGGCTCGCCGCGTGGTGCTGCCGATGGGGTGTCCGGGTTCGTTCATGGGGGCGTGCGGAACGCGACGTTCCACGAGGGTTGGACGATCGAGCCGGGGGAGCGGGAGGGGGATTTCATGGTTGTGCAGCGACCCTGATCACACTGCGACAATCGCCCCGAGCTGTCGGATTCGACAAAAGACAGGGCCCGTCGACGCCGGGAAAAGACTCAGTCATTGCTTGCCTCGATCGCCGGAGCGGTGCGTATCCGTGCGTCCAGTTCGGTCAGGTCGCCCTGATATCCCTCAGTTCCGTACCCCACCACGAAGTCGATCGTGTCATCTGGCAACACCGCAAACTGGAACTGACACGAGTCGGTCGCTCCCCTCCCCGACAGGGTCGAGTCGAAGATCGAGATTGAATTCAGCAGCACATGCACATCGACGGTCCGGGGTTCGTCGTTCCGCCGGCCGAAGGTCGCGGCAAGGTCAACCAGCAGCGGGGCGGGGGCGGTCCACCGCACCACGCTCTTCTCGTTGTTTCGCCCCGGGTGAAGCAGGAGCGCTCCCGCCTGCCAACGGGCACGATCATCGCGATGGTCCGATGACGCCGCATCAGCTCGCCAGACGTCCGGCGGAAACTCCGTGCCCATCGTCGACGACGACCAACGAATGCACAGTGGGTCGTCGGCAGCCGTCACGCTGTCATAGAGCACGAGATCCGCGGCGTGGGACGTGAGGTAGCCATAGCTCCACACGCCGTTCGGATTGGCAGCGGTCGAGAATTCGGTTGCGGCGTCGTTTTGTCTCGACACCTGATCGTTGGGAAATGGGCCTCCAAGACGGCGAGCGATGTCGGCACGACGATCGATCACCTCGATCGCACGCGACGGATCAGCCTGAACCAGCGCGGCGAGCTCCGGGGATTCGAGCGGCAGGGGGAATCCATCCGGCAGGGCGGGCACCATCAGCACCGTGGAACGGGCCGTCCGCGCCTCGGACCATATCGACGTCGCCACGTCGCGCTCCCGGCAATAGTCGAAGGTCGACTCGACCGAAATGGTCGCGATTCGCGGAGAATGAACCTCCGGCACGATTGACCAATCCAGCACCACATCCGAACGCTGAATCGATTCCGCGAACAGCCACCACTCCTCTTCGATCTGGACCCGTCCATCAACCACAAACCTGAGCCGCTCGTGAATATGAAGCCGCGAGTCGGCGTCGCGCTCCGCACCGGCCACGTCGGTGGAGGCGAGAAAGGTCTGAATCTCCCGACTGATTGTGGTGGGACGATTCTCGGCCGCGACGGCGTCGACGTGGATTTCGTACGTCAGCAGACGCGCCAGGAACAGTTCATTCTCGCGATCGGAGGTTTGGCCGAGCGATGCGCGATCGAGAAAGTCGCGATAGAGCAGGTGCTGCTCGCGGTCGAGGGCGTTGGGCGCCGCGGCAAGTCGATTCGTCAGGGCCAGAAGACGCTGATCCTCGGCCGCTCTTCCGGCGCGGGCCCACAGGATTGCGGAAACGGCGATCAGCACCAGGATCGCCGCCACGGCCGTCAACGCCTTCCAGTGGCGACCGCCGGCCTTGCGCATCACGTACCACACGCTGTCGGGTCGGGCGAGGATCGGCCGCCCGTCGAGGTACCGCCGCACGTCGTCCGCGAGCGCGTCGGCACTGGCGTAACGAGCATCGCGTTCCTTGTGCAGGGCGCAGCGACAGATCGTCTCGACGTCGCCGCGCAGGGCACGGCTGACCGACCCGAGCGAGGCCGGCGTTGTCTCGCGGATGACCCGCGTGGCGTCGTGCAGCGCCACCCGGGACAGGTCGTATGGCACCTGTTCGGTCAGCATTTCGTAAAGAACGACGCCGAGCGAATACACGTCGCTCCGGGTATCGAGATCGTTGGGATCGCCGCCGCATTGCTCCGGGCTCATGTATTGCAGGGTCCCCACGAGTTGGCCCACCTCCGTTCGCATGGTGGTGAATGCCATGCCGGAGCCGGTGGCCCGGGCCACGCCGAAGTCGATGATCTTGGGCTCGCCATCCGCGTCGACGAGGATGTTCGACGGCTTGAGGTCCCGGTGGATCACGCCCTTCTGATGACCGTGATGCACGGCGTCGCAGACCTTCGCGAACAGCTCCAGCCGCTGGCGCACATCAAGACCCCGAGAGGCCGCGAACGCCGTGATGGGCTGCGTGTCCTCGAGGTACTCCATGGCGAAATACGGCACGCCCCCCGAGCCGTCGTCGTGGGTGCCCGCCTCGAAAACCTGCGCGATGTTCGGATGTCGCAGTTGGCCGAGAATCTGCGCCTCATACTCGAATCGACGCAGGGCGCTCCGGGAGGCCAGGCTCGACCGCATGACCTTCAGGGCCACGTCGCGCCGGGGATGCTCCTGGCGCGCCCGGTAGACCACGCCCATGCCGCCGATGCCGAGCACCTCCAGGATCGCATACTTCCCGATCCGCTCCGGCATCGTTTCCGGCAGGTCGTCCTGGTCGTCATGCCCCATGCCCGCGGCGTCGGCCTCGAGCATGCGCCGGAGGCCCGACGCCAGGGCCCGGTCCTTCTCGGCGATCTCCTCGATGAGCCGCTTCTGCTGCTCGGGCGTCTTGGTGACCGCCTCGTCAAACAATTCCATCAGACGGTCGAAGTGCTCGAGCCTCATGACGGGGTGCCATCGCGTTCCAGGTCCGCCCGCAGCCACGCCCGGGCCCGGCGCCAGTACCTGCGCACATCGGCCTCGGTCAAACCGAGGTGATCCGCGATTTCCCGAGCGTCCAGGCCGCCGAAGTACTTCAGGACGATGATAGTCGCGGACTGCTCATCGGCCTGGGCCAGACGCTGGAGCGACGCGTTCAGTTCGATCGCGGTCATCGGCTTGACGCCGTCGACCTCGCTGAGGGTGACCCGCGTCCAGCCACCGCCGCGCTTGGCCCGGTTGCCGTCCCGCAAATGGTTGGCCATGACCTGACGCATGGCCCGCGCGGCGATGGCCCGGAAGTGGGTTTGGCTCTTCCAGTTCAAGGATGACGCCCCGATCAGCTTGAGGTAGGACTCATGCACGAGGGCGGTCGGTTGAAGCGTCAGCCGTCGCGCATCGCCATTAAGCAACCGCTGGGCCATGTCCCGCAGCTCATCGTACAGCAGCTCGAACAAGTCTCCGGCCGCGCGGCTGTCACCGGCCATCGTCAGATCAAGCAATGCGGTCGCAGGTTGATTGCTTCTTGGCGTCATGCCCGCCCCTTCTGTTCAGTCACCTCGATTATCCCGAGGGGTTGGGCGAATGCAATTGGAATCTCCGTCGCCATCGATTGAGCGGAAAATTTTTCTGGGTTTTCGGCGCCCTCCAGGATTTTCGGTGTGTTTCTGTGAGGTGGGCCGTTCGCAGTTGACCGTGCTCTTCTTGAGTACGACTGCGGATACGAGCGTCTGGACTCGAGAACAAGGAGAAATCGCCCCATGATGCATCAAAACCCGTTGCTCGGTTGGCGGACCATGCCGTGTAGTCTGGCCCTGATTCTGGCGGCCATTGGTGCTCCGCAAGTCGCTGCCGGTCAAGTCTATAACGGATCCGATGACTTCTCGGTGAGCAGCAATCCCGTTGGTGCCTGGAGCTACGGATACACCACATCCCTCGGCGGTCCATTGATCCTATACGACCTGGTTCATGATGGCGGCGGCGTTGGGCTCGACGCGTGGTGGTCCTCGGACTTCGGAACGATTCCGCCTGAAGTACTCAACAACGGTACTGCGCTGCCGATCACAAGTGTCCCGGACAGCATTACCTGGCAACCCGGAAAGCTGGCATTTCACCCCGGGCCGGGCAATCAGCGGAGCGTCGTCCGCTGGACCGCGCCGGAAAGCGCCTTGGTCAGCATTTCGGCGGAGTTCGGATTGATTGATCTGCAGGCGGGGACAACCGATGTCCACGTGTTGCACAACTCGACGTCCGTTTTTGACACGCTTCTGATAGGGTGGGGCGACACTGCCACCTACTCGGACGATGTCGAGGTTCAGGCTGGAGATACGATCGATTTCGTCGTGGGCCTCGGCGTGGACTCCTACACCAACGACAATACCAGCCTCGACGTGGTGATCACTGTCAATCAGCCGCCTGTTGCTGACTGCGGCGGCGACATCACCGTGGAGGCAATCGACGGCGCTGGCACACTCTTGATGCTGAACGGAATGATGTCAACCGACGCCGATGGCGACATGATCGCGTTTCACTGGGATGTGTCCGACAGCAGTGTCGTGCTCGACGATCCCGCCAGTGCCACTCCCGCCGGCACCTTCCCGATCGGCATAACGATGGCCACGCTGACCGTTAGCGATGGCAACGGCGGTGTGGACTCCTGTGATGTGCTTGTGACGGTACAGGACACCATACCACCAGAGGTTGTGTGCTCGAGCGACATTGCGATGCTCTGGCCCCCAAACCACGAGATGCTCGATGTCGTGCTGATCGTCACCGGTACGGATGCCGTGGCCGACCCGTCGCAGATCGAGATCATCTCAGTCACCGTTCGCAGCAACGAACCTGACGACGACGATGGCACGGGTGATGGCGAGACCGTCGGGGACGTCCACGGGGCAGACGGTTTCACAATGCCCGTCGAACTAGTCGGCGCGTTTACGTACGACAGCAACCTCGAAAGGTGGTTCGCGCCGATTCAGCTTCGCGCCGAGCGGGAGGGAACGGGAGATGGACGCTGTTATACCGTCGATGTGACGGCGCGCGACACCAGCGGTAACGAGAACTCGACAAGCTGCTGCATCGTAGTGCCCCATGATCGACGGAAAAAGTAATCTGATTCCATCGGCTACCCTGATTGCGGACTGGCTCTCCGACGTCCCGGAGAAGGACCAGCTGAGGGAAGAGATTGAGCTGATGTTGGCCCTGCTGGGGCTCGCCTTGTAGCGCGCCGCCGCCAACTCGCCCGGCGAGATGTCATCGTCATCATAACGCGAAGCCCGACCTGCTTGTGGAAGGCCGGGCTTCGCCGTTCTATCCACCGCGTTTCGATACACTCCTGCCGCCCATGCTGCGCGGCATCGACATCGCCGTCCTCATCCTTTACCTCGCCCTCGTCGTCGGGCTCGGCTGCTCGCTCGTGCGCCGCAGCCGCACTTCCGCCGAGTTCACCCGCGCGGGCGGGCGGCTGCCGGGCTGGGCGGTGGGGCTGTCGATCTTCGGCACCTACGTCAGCTCCATCAGCTTCCTGGCCAATCCCGGCAAGTCCTACGCCGCCGACTGGAACCCGTGGGTCTTCGGCCTCTCGCTGCCTCTTGCGGCGTGGATCGCCTGCCGCTGGTTCGTGCCGTTCTACCGGCGACACGGGCACATCTCGGCGTACGCCCACCTGGAAGAGCGCTTCGGCCCGTGGGCCCGCATCTACGCCGGGCTGTGCTACATGCTCACGCAACTGGCCCGCACGGCGACGATCCTCTACCTCGTCGCCCTGGCCATGCAGCCGCTCACCGGCTGGGATGTGCGCGCGATCATCATCGTCACCGGCGCCCTGGTGACCATCTACACACTGCTGGGCGGCATCGAGGCGGTCATCTGGACCGATGTTGTGCAGTCCGTCGTCCTCGCCGCGGGCGCGATCGCGTGCGCGGCGCTCATGCTGTCCGGCATGCCCGAAGGGCCGGGGCAGGTCTTCACCATCGCCGCCGCGCAGGGCAAGTTCTCGCTGGGCGAGTTCGGGCCGTCACTGGCCGCGAGCACGTTCTGGGTCATGCTCGCCTACGGCTTCGTGATCAACCTCCAGAACTTCGGCATCGATCAGAGCTACGTCCAGCGCTATCACACCGCCCGCGATGAGAAGGCCGCGAAGCGCAGCGTGTGGCTGGCGGCGCTGCTGTACCTGCCCATCTCGGCCCTGCTGTTCTTCATCGGCACGGGGCTGTACGCGTTCTATCAGGCGCGGCCGGACCTCCTGCCCGCCGAGGGCCTGCTGCCGGACAAGGTCTTCCCGTTCTTCATCGCCCACGAGCTGCCGGTGGGTGCGACTGGGCTGCTGGTGGCGGCCATCTTCGCCGCGGCCATGAGCAGCGTGGACACATCGCTCAACAGCGCCTCCACACTCATTCTCGAAGACGGCGTCAAGCGCTACCTTGATCCGGCCATCCCCGAGCGCCGGGCCATGTTCATCCTCTACGGCGCCACGCTGGCGCTGGGGGCGGGGGGCACGGCGTTCGCCCTGGCGATGATCGATGATCGCTCGGCGCTGGACAGGTGGTGGAACCTCTCGGGCATCTTCGCCGGCGGCGTGGTGGGCCTGTTCCTGCTGGGCCTGATCGCGCGTGCGGCAAGGCCGGCCGCAGCACTCATCGCCGTCATCGCGGGTCTGGCGGTGATCCTGTGGATGACGTTCTCCCCCGCCTGGCCGGACCACCTGGCGATGTTCCGCAGCCCGTTCCACAACCTTCTGATCGTGGTGTTCGGCACGGTGACGATTCTGGGTGCGGGGCTGGCGGCGACTGCGATCGCAAATCGCACGCGCGGCAATGCGATGTAGGTCGGGTCAGCAGACCCGACGGGAGTGCGCAAAGTAGGTCGGGTCCCCAGACCCGACGAGAGTGCGAGGGCACAATTCGCGCATAACGCTCAAACCGGCACGCAGCATCATGCGCGGCCACGTCGGGTCTGCTGACCCGACCTACATCAGGGGAAAGTAAAGACAGCCACCACGTTTATGTCTGCGAGCGGGTAAGCAACCGCGGCGACGTGTTCGGGCGATCGACGCGATGCGCGGATGCGCAACGGCGCTTCATCCGTTATTGCCGTCGCGCACACTCCGCACTGCGGACTCTACCGCTACCGTCTGCCTGCGCTACCGCACCTTCCTGAACACGACCTCCTCACCATCATCGTCCGGCATGATGATGGCCGTCACCGCGCTGCGCTCGGCGTTGAGCTCGAACCGGCCGCTCCATTGCATGTCCGGCGCGGCCCACATGTCGATGGCATCCGGCTCATTGCCGGCGGCCAGGCGCAGGGCCAGGTCGCCGAGGGTCGCCGTCAGCGTTCCATCGGCCAGGGCGAACTCCACCGTGCCGCGCTTCTCGTTGGCATAGGAGCCCGCATACTTCGCCGGCGGCAGACTCAGTCCCGCCCCGTCCCGCCCCGGTGTCGCCGGGTTCGGCCGCGCGGCATCGAAGCCCTTGAGCTGCGCGTTGTACTGCCCGGCACGACCCTCGTAGGACGGCAGCAGGTCGCGGGCATCCTTGACCTCCATCACGCGGTCGAAGATGTCGATCGACACGATGTCGCACAGGCCGTTGCCTGTCGAGCCGACGTTGCTCAGCACCGCCACGCCGCAGCCCTTCTCGGGTATGAACGCGATGAGCGCGGCCGCGCCGAGATAACCCCCGCCGTGCATGTAATACGGCGTCAGGCCGCGGTAGGTCCCGGCCATCCACGCGACGGAGAAGCCGTCGAGGGCCCGGATCGACCCGTTCGTCTCGTCGAACTTCGCCTGCATCTTCAATACCTCGTCCATGGACGCCTTGGAGACCAGTCGTTTGCCGCCGACCGCGCCGCCGCGCATGTGCAGCATGAGCCACGTCGCCGCATCCCGCGCCGACGTGCCCATCCCGCCCGCGGCGTGCATGGTGCGGTCGGTCTTGACCAGCGGCGATCGCGCCCACACGCCATCCAGCAGGATCATCGGCTCAGCGCTGTTGTCATCGCCGTACATCACGCTCGCCCACGCGGTGGTGCGCTCCATGCCGGCCGGCGCGCGGATGGCATCGCGCATGTGGTCGCGCCAGTTCTTCCCGGCGACGGCCTCGATCACCCGCCCCAGGATCGTGTAGTGGACGTTCGAGTACTCGATGCCGCCCGAAATCTCCGCCTCGGCCAGAAGCCGGAAGAACGCCTCATCGGTGATCTGCCCGGTGTACGCATCCTGAAAGACGATGTCGCCGCTGTTGATGCCGTAGCGATGGCACAGCAGGTCGCGAACGGTGATCGACGACGCCAGGGCCTCATCCGGCAGTTTCAACTGCGGCAGATACGTCCGCACCGGCGCATCGAGATCGATCTTTCCTTCCTCGGCCAGCTTCACGATCGCCAGGCCGTTGTAGGTCTTGGTGCACGAGGCGATGTAATAGATCGTGTCCGGCGTCGCGGGCCGCCCGGCCAGGTCGCGCACGCCGAAGGCGTCCAGCGCCGCGAGTTCGCCGTCGAGGATGACTGCCACGGTGAATCCCGGCACTTTCATGGAGGCCATGGCCGCCTCCCAGCGCTCGGCCAGGCCCTCGAACAGTGGAATGTCGCGGATCTTCGCCGGATCGGCGGCGTCGGTGCAGGGTGCGGCAGCGGCGGCGATGAAAACCCCCGCCACGGCGATCGTCGACCGGCGGACCGGGAACGCACGGAAACGGCGTGTGAGTTGCGGCAGCATCATTGACTCCTTGTGGGCATGTCGAGACAACTTCGCAACCGTACCTTCCCCTCGCCCGGCCGTCTTGAACGAATCAAACCTCCATTCCCGCGGGCCCGCCCGTGCCGCGCGTCGGCCTCGGTGCGCGGCGTACACTTCCCGCGCCATGCCCCGTCCAAACGCACGACGCCCCCGCACCCGCCTGCGCCTGAGCATCCGACGCGTGGCGCTGGCGATGATCCTGCTGCTCATCGCCCTGGCGACATTCCTGGCGCTCCTGACCCGATCGGCGCCGGCGTGGTATCGGCCGCCCGAGCCGACCGATCAGCAGGCCCTGGCCCTGGCCGACCAGGTCGAGTTCCGGCTGCTGGAGGAGTTTCAGAAAGTCCGCCCGGAACCGGAACCGTGGAAGCTCCGCGTGCGCGAGGAGCACATCAACGCCTGGCTCGCCACGAAGCTGCGCGACTGGATTGAGAGCCGCCCCGACCTGCACTGGCCGGAGAACATCGATCTGCCGCAGGTGCGCTTCGAGCCGGACGGCATCAGCCTGGCGGTGTCGATCGACGCCATGGGACCGGCGAAAATCGTGGTGACGCGCATCAGGCCGCGATTCGAGGACGGCGAGCTCTTCGCCACGGTCGAGCAGTTCTCGCTCGGCCGGCTCAACATCCCGGGGGAGCCGGTGCAGCGCATCGCCGACCTGGTCGATCGGCACGCCGCGGACTTCGCCGGTCAGGAGCCCGTGGCCCAGTTGCTCCTGCGCATGCTGCGCGGCGAGGAGCGCATCGACCCCGTGCTCGAACTCGCCGACTCGCGGCGCGTGCGCCTGACTGACATTCAGCTCGATACGGGCTCGCTGGTTCTGACGGCACAGACGCTCAGCGGCGATGCGCCGTGATCCGGCGATGCATCGCCGCGGGCGTTAAATAACAAAGCTGGACACGTCCCCACGTGAGCCCAGCTTTGTTTGAATGATGAGGTTGTCGGCGGGAACCCGCCTGCCGCGATCATCGGTTACGATAACACCGCCTGAACCGGATGCAACCGCTATTGCCGGAAGTTGTGACGAATGGGCGGCGGCCGCGGACGGCCCGTCGGCGCCGGCGGACCTATCCCGCTTCTGAGCAAGGACTTGGAGGGTCCCACGCGCTGTGAGCCGGCGATACTTTCTAGACTGGTCCGAGGCCTGCCTGGCCGCCGCATGCCGGTGGATAATCGAGCGGTTCGGCCCGCATTCGGCCCGCGCGGGCGCCGGCGACCTGACCGGATTGACGATCCTGACCACCGGACGCCGGGCCGGACGCCAGTTCCTGCACATGCTGGTCGAACGCTGCGGCGGCGATCGACGGGCCCTCATTCCGCCCCGGGTCATGACGCCCGGAGATTTCGTCGATGCGGTGACCGGCGCGGATCGGGCGGGCGCGACTCCATCAGAACGCCGGCTGGCCTGGATGCAGGCGCTGCAGCGCCTCGATGCGCATGTGCTCGCGCCGCTGGTTCCCGTGCCGCCTCAGCGCGATGACCTCGGCGCATGGCTGGGCCTGGCGCGCACGATCGAGCGCCTCCACAGCGAGCTGGCGGGCGAGCGGCGCTCGTTCGACGATGCGGCCGCCGTCGCCGCCGAGGTCGAGACGATGTTCGCCGAGGTCGAGCGCTTCAACGCCCTCGCCGCCGCTCACACCGAATACAGCGCGATCCTGAACGAGGCCGGGCTGGACGATCCCCACATCCTTCGCGAGCGGGCCCTGTCGGCCGGCCTCGGCGCCGGCGAATCGCCCGACGCCGTCGCGCTCATCGCCGTCGTCGAGATGAATGCCGTGCAACGGGCGGTTCTGGAGGCACTGGGGGACCGCGTCCACGCGCTCATCCACGCGCCCGAATCCCTCGCCGACCGTTTCGACGAATTCGGGTGCCTGCGCATCGAGTCGTGGAGGAGCGCGGCAATCGACCTGCGCCAGGAGCAGCTCATCGTCTGCGACCGGCCCGCCGACCAGTCCCAGGCCGTGCTGCGGCGGATCGCCGGCTTCGGGGGACGCCATGCCGCGCCCCGGATCACCATCGGCCTCGGCGATGAATCGCTGGGCGACCAGATCCAGCGCGATGCCCGGTGGGCGGGATTGTCGATGCACGCCGCCGCCGGCGTTCCCGTCGACCGATCGCCTCCTTTCCGGCTGCTCGCGGCGATCGGCGAATGGCTCGAGGACGCCCGATTCTCCCGCTTCGCCGCGCTCGTGCGCCATCCGGACCTCGAGCGCTGGCTGGCCGGCCGGCTCGGCAAAGGCCCGGCGCGCCGAGGCGCGGCATCGTGGCTGACGGTGCTCGATCGCTACTTCGCGGACCATCTGCACGAGCGGTTCAGCGGCGCGTGGCTGGGCGGCGACGCCGAGACCTCGCTGCTGCGCGCCGTGCACGATGCAGTCTCCGGGCTGCTCGAACCGCTGGCCGGGCCGCCGCGCTCGCCGGCCCGGTGGGCGGGCCCGGTCCTCGAGGTCCTGCGCGGCATCTACAGCGCGGCCGACCTCGATGGCGGCCTGATCGACGCCCTGACGCTCGATGCGTGCCGGAGCGTGCGCGATCAACTGGCGGTCATCGCCCGCGCCCGCCCGTCCCTGATGCCGGAGGTCACCGCGCCGCAGGCGATCGCCCATCTGCTCGACGAGCTCGCCGACGGGCGGCTTCCGGCCGACGCCGGCCCCGACCAGATCGAGATGCTCGGCTGGCTGGAGCTTCACCTGGACCCGGCGCCCGCCCTCATCATCGCGGGCGTCAACGACGGCCTCATCCCGCAGGCGGTGCACGGCGATGCCTTTCTGCCCGACTCGCTGCGCCGCCGCCTCGGGCTGATGCACAATGCCCGGCGCTACGCACGCGATGCCTACCTGCTCCAGGCCATGGTGCAGAGCCGCGAGGCGCCGACGCTGATCTCCGGCCGCCGCGCCCGCGATGGCGCGCCGCTGGCGCCGAGCCGCCTCCTGATGGCGTGTGACGATCAGACGGTCAAGCGGCGGATCGACGTGTTCTGCGCCGAGCCGGATGAGCATGCCGCGCCGCTTCCCCACGGCGCGCCGCCGCCGGCGGCGATCTCGTCCTTTGACATCCCCCCGCTGCCGCCCGACCTGCCGCCGCCGCAAAAAATGAGCGTCACCGACTTCCGGCTCTATCTCCAGTGCCCCTATCGCTACGCACTGCAACGACTGCTGAAGCTCCAGGCCTTCGGCGACGACATGAACGAGCTCGACCCGCTTCAGTTCGGCGGGCTGGCCCACGGCGTGCTCGAAGCGTTCGGGTCCGAGCCGGACATCCGCGATGCCGATGAGCCGGAAACGATCGCGGCGTTTCTCGCCGGCGCGCTCGACGACCTGGCGCGGCAGCGCTTCGGCGCCGCCCCGCTGCCCGCCGTGCGCGTGCAGATCTCGCGCCTCGAGCTGCGCCTGGCCGGTTTCGCGCAATTCCAGGCCCGGCTTCGGCGCGACGGCTGGGCCATTCACCGGTGCGAATGGACGTTCGAGGACGGAGCCGCCCTGGATCTGCCCGGCGAGGCCTCCATGCCGATCTCCGGCAAGATCGATCGCATCGACCGCCACGAGGGCACCGGGCGCTGGCGGATCATCGACTACAAGACCGGCGACAATCCGAGCGGCCCGGACCACGCGCACGTCGGCCGGACCCGGTTCGAGGCCGGCGACGAGCTGGCGTGGCGCGATCTTCAGCTCCCGCTGTATCGCCACTTTGCCGCGCAGCATGGCATCGACGGCGATGTGGAGCTGACGTATCTCCTGCTGCCCAAGCAGTCCGACGGGGTGCGCTGCGAGCAGGCGACATGGTCGGCCGGGCAGCTTGCCGCCGCCGTCGAGACGGCGCGCGAGGTCGTGCGCCGCATCCGGCGCGGCGAGTTTCCGATCAACGCCGCCTTCGAGTCGCCCAGCGACGATTACCGCCGCATCTGCCAGACCGCGGTCTTCAAGAGCGCCCGCGCCGCGGCGGGCGCCGACGCGGAGGCGACGACATGACGACCGCCCGCGCCGTCGCCGGCCCATCCGACTCCGCGGGCGCGCTGCGGCACCTGCGCATTCTCGCCTCCGCCGGATCGGGCAAGACCTACCAGCTCACGAATCGCTATCTCGCCCTGGTCAACGCGGGGACCGAGCCGGGCGCCATCCTCGCCAGCACGTTCACCCGCCTGGCCGCGGGGCAGATCCGCAATCACATCCTGGCGCGGCTCGCCCGCGCGATCGACGACCCCGCCACGCTCGCGCAACTCGCGCATGACCTCGACACGCCGGGGCTGACCCGGGCGCGGGCGCTGTCGCTGCTGGCGAACCTCGCCCGCAACGTCCACCGCATGAACATCCGCACCCTCGACAGCTTCTTCGCGTCGGTGACCAGCGCCTTCGCGCTGGAGCTCGGCCTGCCGCTGAGCCCGCGTCTGGTCGAGGACGCCGAGGGCGCCCAGCTCCGCGCCGAAGCCATGCAGCGCATGCTGGATGAGCGCGATCCGCAGCGGCTCATCGACCTGCTGCGCCTCCTCACTCAGGGCTCCACGCAGCGCTCGGTCATGGACGCCATCGACGACGCCGTGAGCAAGCTCTACGAGCTCTGGCTGGAATCGCCCGCCGGGGCGTGGGACTGCATCGCGGCCCGGGCGACCCTGGATCACGCGGCCCTGGTCGAGGCCATCGAGGCGCTGGCCGGGTGCGAGCTGCCGGACAAGAAGAGTCTGCATGCGGCACGGGAGTCGGACCTGCGCCACCTCCAAGCCCGGGACTGGTCCGCGCTGCTGGCGAAGGGCCTCGCGGCCAAGGTCGCCGCCGGCGCGACCGTTTACGGGCGCGTAACGATTCCCGCCGGCGTGTGCGACCTCTACCGGCCGCTGGTCGATCACGCCGTCGCCGTGCTCGTCAATCGCGCCCGCGACCAGACACTGGCCACGCGCGAGCTGCTGGCGTGGTTCCACGATGAGTACATCGCCCTGAAGCATCGGCGCCGGGCCATGACCTTCACCGACCTCACCCACGCCATGTGCCGCGCCGAGATGCCGGGCACGCTGGACGAAATCTACTACCGCATCGACGCGACGATCCGCCACCTGCTGCTCGACGAGTTTCAGGACACATCCGTCAAGCAGTGGACCGCCCTGTCGCCGTTCATCCGCGAAGTCGTCGCCAACGCCCCGCCCGATCGCACCTTCTTCTGCGTGGGCGACGTCAAGCAGTCGATCTACGGCTGGCGCGATGCGGCTCCGGATGTGCTGGAGAACATGCCGGCGCTGCTGGGTTTCGACGATGAGGCCGCGCTCGGGCGCGCGACGCTTCAGAAGAGCTGGCGTTCATCGCACGTTGTCATTGACGCGGTCAACCGGGTGTTCCTGGGCCTGCCGGCGAATGCCGCGCTGGCCGGCCATCCGGACGTGCAGGCGACCTGGAAGTCGTGGTTCACCGAGCACAGCACGGCACGCGACCTGCCCGGGCGGGTGACCCTGCGCACCGCCCGCCGCGCGACGGACGACGGCGAGGAAAAGAAGTCGGACATGCGCATGCAGGCGGCGGCGGACATGGTCGCGGCCCTGCACGCGCGCAACGAGGCGCTGCGGATCGCCGTCCTCATGCGCACCAACAAGTCGGTCTCGCACCTGCTGTTCCTCCTCAGCCGCCTGACGGTGCGCGCCAGCGGGCGCGGCGGCGGGCCGCTCATCGACGCCCCGCCCGTGAACGCCCTGCTCGACCTGCTCCAGCTCGCCGACCACCCCGGCGACACGGTGGCGGCGTTCAACGTGGCGACATCGCCCCTGGCCGACGCGCTCGGCATCGACCCGGCGATCGCAACCCGGGACGGCCGAATCGCGCGCGAACGGCTGGCCTCCGCCATCCGCCGCGCGCTGCTGGAGCGTGGTTATGCCGGGGCCCTGGATGACTGGGTGCGGGCGATCGCCCCATCGTGCGATGCGCGGCAGCTCCGGCGCCTGCTTCAGCTCGTCGAGCTTGGCGCGCAGTTCGACGACCGGCCGAGTCTGCGCACCGCCGACTTCATCGGTCTCGTCGAGCAGACCTCGGTCGAGCAGATCGAGCCCGCGCCGGTGCAGGTGATGACGATTCACAAGTCCAAGGGCCTTGAATTCGACGTCGTCGTGCTGCCCGAACTCGACTGGCCGCTGACGGGCTACGGCACCCCCGAGGTCGTCTTCGAGCGGGCGGGCGCGATCGGGCCCGTCCGGCGCATCGCCCGGTACATCAGGAAGGATGTGCGGCCGTTCGTGCCGGACCTCGATCCGCTGTTTGCCGCCGATGAGTATCGCACCGTGCGCGAGTCGCTGTGCCTGCTGTACGTGGCCATGACGCGGGCGAAGCAGGCCTTGCACATGATCATCGATCCGCCCCGCTCCAACGAACAGACGCTGCCGCGCACCGCGGCGGGCGTGCTGCGGTGCGCGCTGACGAGCGGACCGATCGACGAGAATGCGGCGGTGTTCCGCTCGGGCGATGACGGCTGGATGGATGCGCCGCCGCACGAGACGACCGCCCACCCGGAGCCGCCGCCGCCCACGATCGACCGCATCGAGCTGCCGCCGTCGCAAGGCGCGGCACGGTACGGCGTCGCCGCGGCGCCCGCGTCGGCGAGCGCCCACGCCGCGGATGTGGCCGATGCCCTGGCCCTGCCCGAAGAGGAGGCCCTCGATCGCGGCACCGCCATCCATGCCCTCCTCGAGCAGGTCGAGTGGCTGGAGAACTTCGACGCCGATGATGAATCCCTCGCCGAGGTCGTTCGGCGCCATGCGCCGCGGCGCGATGACCCGTGGATTGCGCGGCAGGTCGCCGAGGTGCGCACAATTCTTGCGCGGGGCGATGTGCCGCGCATCCTGAGCCGCGGCCGCCGCGCAGAGTCGTCGATCACCGTCCGGCGCGAGCTGCCCTTCGCGCGGCTCGTGGACGGGCGGCTCCAGACCGGACGCATCGATCGGCTGGAGCTCGAGATCGGCGGCTCGGGACTGCCCGCGCGCGGCACGCTGATCGACTTCAAGTCGGACACCGTCGCGCCGGGCGAGGCCGCCGCGCACGCCGAACGCTACCGCGGGCAGCTCGAGGCCTATCGGGCGCCCGCGGCAGCGTGGACCGGGCTGGCCGCGGACGCCATCGACCTGGTGGTGCTCTTCACGGGCACGGGCGAGGCGGTGACGCTGGGGTGAAGGGGCGTAGAGACGCCGCCTCGAACGCTGGGAGGTCCGTGATACAATTCACGAAGTTGCCACTTCGCCGCTGAATCGGCTCTCGCATACCGTTACGATTCTCCCGCCATGCCCAGAATCACCATCAACGGCAAGGAATTCGAGTTCGCCAAGGGCCAGACCATGCTCCAGGTGGCCCTGGACAACGGCATCGAGATTCCGCACTACTGCTATCACCCGGGCTTGTCGATCGTGGCCAACTGCCGCATCTGCCTGGCCGAAGTCTGGGCGCCCAACCCGCGGAACGACAACAAGCTGGAGCCCATTCCCAAGCTCCTGCCCACGTGCCAGACGACGTGCGGCGAAGGCCAGGTCGTGTACACCGACTCGCCCAAGGCCATCGCCAACCAGAAGGCGGTGATGGAGTACCTGCTCATCAACCACCCGGTCGATTGCCCGGTGTGCGACCAGGCGGGCGAGTGCTACCTCCAGGACTATTCCTATCAGTACGGCCGATCGCAGGCCCGCTTCCAGGAGCAGAAGATCAAGCAGCCCAAGAAGGATGTCGGCCCGCACGTGCTGCTTTACGCCGACCGCTGCATCATGTGCACGCGCTGCGTGCGCTTCACCCGCGAGGTGACGGGCACGAACGAGCTGATCGTCGAAGGTCGGGGCGCGATGGAGCAGATCGACATCTTCCCCGGCCTGGCCTTGGACAACGAGCTGAGCGGCAACGTCATCGACATCTGCCCGGTCGGCGCCCTGCTGGACAAGGATTTCCTCTTCCAGCAGCGGGTGTGGTTCCTCAGGCGGGCGGCGTCGATCGACGGACTGACGTGCTCGGGCGACAACATTTCCGTGGAGCACAACAATGGCCGGGTCTATCGCATCAAGCCGCGCACGAACCTCGAGGTGAACAAGTGGTGGATCACCGATGAGCTGCGCTACGGCTGGAAGTTCATCCACGATGAGGCGCGGCTGGTCCTTCCGTCCGTGCGGGGCGAGGATCCGTTCGACGCGACCGAAGCGCCGCTGGCCTACGAGGCGGCCTACGGGCGCATCATCGAGGGGTTCGGCGAAGCGAAACACATTGGCGCGCTGATCAGCCCCATGCTGAGCTGCGAGGATGCCTACCTGCTCGCCACGATGGTCCTGGAGCACGACCCCGCGGCGATCCTCGGCGTCGGACCCGTGCCGGTGTCGGGCGAGGACAAGACGTTCCCCGGGGGCTTCACCATGTACGCCGAGAAGGCCCCCAACGCGCGGGGCGTGCGGCGGGTGCTGGCGAAGCTCTCGGGCAAGGTCGCCGAGTACGATGAGTTCCTCAAGGGCATCAAGCGCAAGAACACCAAGGTCGATGCCCTACTTCTGACCGGCAACTATCCGAGCGAGTGGGTGACGCCGGACCTCAGCGCGGCAGCCGAGGGCAAGTTCACCGTGCTCATCGATACCCTGCCCAATGCGCTCACCTCCGACGTCGATG
>Ga0299906_10000430_pt1 | contig 39437 bp, 65 predicted proteins | sample RVTome_14_FD_200259 | JGI IMG/M metagenome (GOLD analysis project Ga0299906, IMG submission 200259) | Soil microbial communities from uranium-contaminated site in the Upper Colorado River Basin, Wyoming, United States - RVT145D125 (version 2) ... | reverse complement strand
GCTCATCCACGAAAAATCATTCAAGGCCCTGGTGGACCTGCCGGAGTTTGAGCCAAAAACCTATGACCGGCTGGTCAAGCGGGCTAAGGGTATCGCTCTGGCTCAAGAGACCGGCAAAAAGGCCAAGTTGTTCCGGGCACGTAAATTACCCAAGAATTACACTTCCTGGCGGGTTTACCGGGACTTCCTCCTGCAAACCCACCCGGATCCGGCCAAGCGGGACATCCTGGCCAGGCGCTTCGAGCGCCATCTCGATAACGAGTATGTAGCCCGGCAGCAGTGCCGGCAGTTGATCCTCAACGACTATGAAAATAACCTGCCGGTTGATAACCAGCCCGACCCTAAGCGGCAGTGGATTGAATACTACATGGAGAATCTATGATGTTTATTGACACAGCAGAGCAGTATTTAGCCTATCGGGAAACGGTGCAGCCGGTCTATGTGACCGGCAAACGTAAGCGGCAGGTACTCATCCCCTGCGCCAACACCATCCTGGCCCGGCGCGAGATGGTAATGGCCAATACCTACAACCCCAACCACGTCAGCGACGATAAAATAGAGCTACTATACCAGTCGATCATCGACAACGGGTTTGCTTTCCCTGCCGTGGTCATTTGGGATGAGGACCAGCGGCTATTTGTGGTGGTCGATGGGTTTCACCGCTACATGGTCAGCGGCCCCAAGTGGCTGGATATGAGCCACGTGCCGGTGGCCGTGCTGGCTCATGATGCGGCCCAGCGGATGGTGGCCACCTGGCAATTCAATAAGGCTCGCGGCTCGCACGAGGTCGATCTGGATGCCGACCTGATTCGGGCGCTGATCCAACAGGGGATGGACGAAGAGGATATTGTCAAGCATCTGGGCATCGACCTGGACACGGTTCACCGCTACAAGCAGGTGACCGGCATTGCTGAGTTGTTCAAAAATGCGGTTTACTCAATGGCCTGGGAAGTGATGGAGGTTAGTGACAATGGAGATTAAGGAATATAAATTTGACGACGAAGAACTGATTATGCTTTTACGGCATCATTTCGGGAGTGATTTACACTACCGGGAGCATAACCAGCATTTTCACCGCGCCCCCACAAAGACGTTTTTTGTGGCGACGATTGGTGATAAAGTGGTCGGATACTGCTCTTTAAATGGTAAGATGATTGGCGATCTATCTACTATCATCGACTTTCGGGGCAAAGGGGTAGCCTCTGGTTTGATAAACTATCTTCAAACAAGAGAGGGCATATTGACCATCGGAACCTCAAATGAGGCGCTAAGGCGAATAGTAGAGCGCCTTGGTTTTGAATTCTCTCACCATCGGGGGAAATATAAATACTACAAATGGGAGGCGAAAGATGCGATACGCGGTTAGAACCGTCGCCTGGTCCCCGGAGCGGCGAGAAAATGTGGCCTTGCTCAAACGACAACTCCCGCAGCTTGAGGTATTCACCGACCAGGTCGGCGACGGCTACGCCATTTTTTTTGACATCTGCCGGGCTATCAATGACACCGGCGGGGTGGTGCTGGAGGATGACGTGCAGCTTTGCCGGGATTTTCAGCCCCGGCTAGAGGCGATTGTAGCCGACAAGGGACACGATCAGGTAATCAGCTTTTTTGAGCGGCCCAAGGTCAAATTTGAGACCGGCTACGTCGGCGGCTCCAACTTCTTTTGGATGCAGTGTGTCTATCTACCTGCCGGCCTGCCGGCCAAGATCGTGGCCTCTCACGATCAATTCAAGGCCGAGCGGCCTCAGCAGTGGGGGGGGATGGCGACCGACCGGCTGATCGCCTACACCCTGATCCAGGAACGAATGAAATACTGGCGCATCCGGCCTACCCTGGTGCAGCACCTACCTCTCCCCAGCGTCATTGGCAACCGGCCCAGCAACCGCCAGACCCCTTACTTTATCGACGAGGTGGCGACGTGATACGGCTCCCTAACAACTCGATCCTAAAGGTCCACGATATTTTTGGGGTAATACCTCATTTTATGCTTCAGGCAGACACTATTTTCAGCGACATCCCTTACAACCAGTCGCAGCTGAGTAACTACTCCAATCGCCCCGGAGTATATCTCAGCCCCTACAACACCAAGAAGTTTGCCGACTTCACCAATCACTTCTTTTACTACGTCGTCCAGATCGAACCGACTACCCTGTTCATCGAGACCGGCAAAGAGGCGCTGCCGGATTTCCTGATCACGGCGCGAGGGTTGTTCAAGTACGTTACGTTCTACAACGCGACCTACTATCACCAACCCCAAAACAAGAGCTACATCATTCACGCTACCAACGATTTCAAACGACGGCGTTACGCCGAGTTGGAGGATATGGACGAAGCCGAGGCCATCGCCTGGATTTGCAACAATCACCCCTATAAGTGCATAGGGGATCTGTGTATGGGCCAAGGGCTGGTAGGCAAACACGCTTACCTGGCCGGCAAGCGCTTTGTCGGAATCGACATCAACCCGGCCAGGTTGCAAGTGCTGGCCGATTTTATCAAGAAGGAGGAGGACCGAAATGGAGCGACGCCAAGCCTTGATGTTAGGTAATCGACTCTTGGGGATTAGTCGGCTAATGCAGGCCGGGCACGCCCGGGCCGCCCAGGAGCAGATGGGCCAATTGAAGGTCAATATCGGCCCGGTGGTGATCGGGCAATACCAAAAAGCAGTGTCAGCAGCCGAGAAAGCTTACGCCGCCGCAGATGCCGAGATGCTGACAATCATCGGCAACGGGGTGATTGATAGTTTGGTAGATAAATAGCCCATGCTTAACGCCGCCTATGGGGGGGAGGAATCCCCAAATTATTACCAGGTAATATTGACAGCGAGTCCCGGTTATGGTATCATGGGGGGTGTCAAGCTGAGGGCTCCCCGCCCTCGTAATCCGTGCCAAATAAAAAGGCCATCCTTAACTTTGCTAAGGATGGCCTTTTTATTTATACTAGCATGTTAGGGGCTTGACCGGGCCGGCAATTTGAAGTATACTTGACTTCAAGGTCAAGCCTCTAAATACCACACACGAAAGGAGGCGTCGATGTTATCATCGATGAGCGATGGAGGACTTGACCGGGAGCATTACGAGGCGTTAGTCGAGCTGCTCAGGGTTAAAAATGACCTTGAGCAAAAGCAAGCTAAACTAAACCTGATTGCACCCCAAATGTTTTCCGCCATTTTGGCGGCGCAAGGGTTGACTCAACGTGACCTGAGCGAAACTCTCGACATTAACTACACTTACACTAGTAAGATAGTTAACGGCTCGAAACCCCCGGGTCTTCCGGTTTGGGAAAGATTGTTGACCTACTTACAATCGTTATAAACACACACGCGATTATGGAGGAATAATGCATTGCTTGGAATCATCTTTATTCAACCGAATAAATTATATCTAAAAGCCGGTTCAACGTTGGGTGATCCGGCTTTCGTTTGCTTGGAAAGGAGATGTTATTGTGGACGTACCTTTAATCACTATGGACCCAACTGCGGCAATGACCAAACTGCGGGCCTACCGGCAGCAACTCAAACGGCGGGTCGATGAGGAGTATGAAGCAGCGGTGATTGGCTATGAGGTCCTGGCCGCAGGCTCGCCCCTGCTCGATTTGCGGGAGGTGTTCAACACGGCCGGCTTCCACCCAGATGGCCGGCCCAAGTTGGCCATTGCCCGGGCCGACCGGCCCCAGGTGATGGTTCGGGTAGAGCGGAACAGTTTAGAGTTCAATGCCCTGGCCAATCCCTGGCAGTGGAGTTATCGAGGCTCGCTGGTGATCAATGTGGGGGTTAGCCGGCTAACTAACGACGGTAGCCTGGCCGGAACGATGGCTTCATCGATAGCAGAAGTTTTGCTAAAAAGCCGAGGTTGGTCCCTGGTGCCGATGGTGCCGGCCGATGTTCGACCGAAGGGCGATCTGCGTGACTTCTTTGTGTTATGGGAAGTGGAGCAGTGGGCGGATCGGGCCTTGTCATCGGACCCCGACCGCGATCCCTATCTGCTGCGCCACATCATGGGCGATCTGTACGCGGTAGTGGCCGAGTGGGACTTGACCGATCTGGAGCGGGCGATTATGGCCGGCCGCCGCGAGGTCAGATAATGACCGTAAATCCGACCGGGCCGGACTCACCGGCCAACGTGAAACTAACGTCGGCGGAGATGATAGCCCGCAGCGAGGAGATGCTGGATCAGGCTTACCGACGATTCAAAGAAGGTGAAGGGTTACTGCTTCCTCCGGACGGGGCGGAGATTGCCGCCACCATCGGCCAGGGCTATGCGTTGCTGGCGGTGGCCAAACTCAAGGCCGGTCCCCCGCGATGATTGTCTACAAAGTGACCCCTACTCAGCCGGTGCCGGTCGAGTGCGAAACGCCGGGGTATCCTCACCGTGACGCCGGTGGGGAAGTGATGTACAGGAATACACACTTCCCCACCGAGGCGGAAGCCTGGGCGCGGGTGATGGACTTGTCTGAATCTCGGCAGATCCTGGCTGTTGACAAGGTAGAACATCTAAGGACTAAGTTGCAACGGGCTTTGGATGAGTTGGATGCGGTGTCTAAACAGGAAATAAAAACCAGAAAAAATTATCAGGAGTGGCAACGGAATCACCTAACTTTCTAGCTGTCCCGGAATAACACGCACACACACACACCACATAGCGGTTTATGGAGTAATTCTCGTGGTAAAACAACCGAATAAAAAGCGCCGGTCACCGAGGCCGGGCGCTGCGGCCAAAGAAGCGGCCAAGATCGCCGAACTGGTGATTACGGAAGCGGCCAGGATCGCGCAGCAGGCGGATCAAGACGCTCGCCGGAGTGGGGGCCTGGCTCAATTCGAGGCCGATCTGATTATCGACGAGGTGGCCGAGGAGCAGGTTGAGGTCATAGAGCGGCAGCCGGATCAGGCCGATGATGATAGCACCGGCCCGACCGCTCGTCGCACGGCTGAACAAGTTAACAAACTGCCGGATCAGCTTGCTAAAAATGTTGACTTGGATGTCAAGGCGCTGACAGCCCGCCAGAAAAAATCTAAAAAGAAAAAGTAGAGTTGGCTGGACACCGGCTCCTGACTGTGAGAGGATTCAAGCATCACACACTTTCTCATTAGTCAATGGAGGCTTGCTATGTCTATCCAACAAAAAATTCGTGACGCCGGCGTGTCGTATCTCGACGATGCCGAGGTATTGGCGGCGGTGGGGCAGCTCAGCCCGGTGGTGGCCGGCCAGATGCTGGCTGACATCGGCAATTTTAACCAGTTGCGGGTGTTGCCGGTCGAGGAGCTATGCCGGTATCCAGGCGTGGGGATGGCCAAAGCGGCCGCGATCAAAGCTGCTTTTGCCCTGGCTGCCCGGATGACAGATATTTCGCTGTTACGGATCGTCGATTCGCCTGGTGTGGCGGCCAATATCTTTATAGGCCGTTTGATCCTCGAAGAGCAGGAGCATTTGGAGGTAATGAGTCTCTCCACCAAAAATCGAGTGCTGGGCGTGGATAAGATTTACATCGGTTCGGTCAACAGCATCCCGGTGCGTTTGGCCGACATCTTGAAATATCCAATCCGGCGGGGGGCCACAGCAATGATTTTGGGGCATAATCACCCTTCGGGTGATCCGACTCCCTCGCCGGAGGATGTGTCGGTAACCCAGCAATTAAAGGCAGCCGGCGACATTGTTGGGTTGGAATTGTTGGATCATATCGTGATTGGGGGAGATCGTTACAGCTCACTCAAAGAAAGGGGGTTGTTTGGATGAAAACTACTTGACTTTAATAAACGGCCATGATAGAATGTTGGTGTTTAGAGCCTCGCAAGCACCTCTCCTGGTGCGGTGATGCCTCCATAAACATGTGTGTGTGTGTGAAAAGAGGGCCACTAGTGGCCCTCTTTTCCAATTCTGGGACATATATGTTTTGGAGTTGTCCTAAAACTCCCATTCTATCATATCCACGAACCCGTCCTAAGGCGGCCTCAGTTTTTTAAACATCAACCCAAGCTGTTCAGTTTTTGATTTGGCGCTAAAATCTCGGATTGCCCCAAGGGTTCGTATAGCCATAGACTACCCCCAACCAGATATGGGGGGTAGATGGATTCTCCCAAGAAAAAAGCCTGCCAAAATCTGAACGATAATCCTGAACAAAACGAAATGGAGACCAATATGTCAGCAAAACCTAAAAATCAAACAAATGTGGTCCAAATGCCGCTGAAACAGGTGGTACCCAATCAAACGTTGACCAATGACCGGAAAGAATTTGATGATGTCAAGTTGCAACAATTGGCTATCTCGATTGCCGAGAATGGCCTGATCCAACCGGCTACGGTGCGACCGCTGCCCGGGCAGCCCGGAATGTACGAGATGATTGCCGGCGAGCGGAGGTTGCGGGCGCACATGCTCTATACCGAGCGGGTCGAGACCGGCGAGTGGGACGAAAGCCCCCTGCTCAAACCCGGGTTTATCGACTGCATCGTGCGGGAGATGGACGACAAACAGGTGGCCGGGGTAATGCTGGTGGAGAATGACCAGCGGGTGGACCTCAATCCTATCGAGCGGGCCAAAGCCTACCGGCTGCGGATCGAACGTTTTGGCTACACCGTGGCCGAGTTAGCCGAGTTGATTGGCAAAAGCCCACGCACTATCGAAGGCTACCTGGGGTTGCTCGACCTGATCGACGAAGCGCAGGCACTGGTTCGCTCCGAGGCGCTGCCGGTCGGCCACGCCCGGCTGATGGTTGACCTGGATGTCAACCGGCAGCAGATGGCCCTGCGGCTCCTGGCCGGGGGCAAACGAGTAACCTACGATATGTTCCAGCAGTACGTCAGCCGGTTGCTCGAAGAGCAATCACAGCAATCGATGTTCGATTTGACCCAGTTTTGGGTAGAGCAAGTCAACGAAGCCGAAGATGCCCGGCAGACTGTGGGTTATGACTTGCCGGTGAGGCGCGATCTGCCGCCGGTAGTGATCGAGCCGAAGGACACCTCCGGCTCGGCCATCCGGCGCTACATCAACGACCTGTTAGCGGCCGGCTACCGGGCTGAAGGCGAGGCCATCGGCACCTTGCTGGAAGCATTGATGATCCGGCGCAAGGTCAAGTCTTAGCTCGAAAGTTGAAGTTGACATCAAAGTCAATGGACGCTATAATAAACACACCACACACATTAAACGAGTAGCACTATTATGGAGGTTTGAATTATGCCAATGATCGAGATTCCCCCTGAACTATTTTTAGAACACCAAGGTGTGGCCGTGTACCGCACCTATGACGAGGCCGGCGAGTTGAGCGCCTGGCACTACACCACTGATCCCCGCGATTGGGATATTGATCAGCCAGGCGACGAAGGAGCGCAGTTCGACGTGCGCGATTTGCCGCCCGGGGTCTTCGATGTCAACGATCCGGCTCTCCACGAGACGATCATCCGCGCGGCCATCGCTACGGGCCGGGTGCAGGGGACGCCGGCCAAAAGTTGGGCCGTGGAACGAGTAGTGATTGAAATCGACAACGGCACCGGTCGGGTGGTTGAGGCTCCCCCCTGGCTCAATGTTGAATTTCGCATTAAGTACCGGGAGTTAGGTAGATGAAAGCATTTACCGAACACGGCTATCACCTGGCTGAGGTGATCTCAGCCATCCAGAAAGAAATCCGCCGGGGCAATGAGCGAAGCGCCCTGTACTGGGCCTTCCACCTGGTGCCGCGTTACGAACAATATCTATGGCGGCGGTTGTTGGTCATTGCCAACGAGGACATCGGCCTGGGCAACCCGCAGGTGCTTTACAGCCTACCAGCGTTGCGGGAGCAGTGGTTTGAGTTTCGCAGCCTGGGCAAAAATGGCACCTGCCGGCTGATTTTAGCCAACGCTATTTTGCTATTGTGCCGCAGCCCAAAGAGCCGGCTGGCCGATCATATGCAGCGGGCGGTGAGCCAGGAGTTTATGGACGCGCCCAAGCGCTCGATCCCCGATCACGCCCTGGATAAGCACACTGGGCGCGGCCGCGCGGCTGGCCGGGGGGTAGCTCATTGGTTGGAGGAGGGCTGCAAGTTGGAGCCGGTAGCGGACATCGACGATCCTTACGCGCAGGAGGCCCAGAGCCACTGGCTTTGCGGAAACACCGACGCGCCGGAGTGGGGCAAACGTTCGCCGGACGGCAAACTGTCCGGTTGGCGAAGCGACCACCGCACCCCCGATCCTCAGTTTGAGATGGATTTGTAGACAGCGGGGGGTAATCAAGCCCCCCGCTTTTTTGATTCAATTCACACACATTACGGAGGTTTTTTGATGAAGCAGATGAAGTTACCAGAAGTGACAATAGCCCTGAGCCGGTTGCGGCGGGGGCCATACCAGAATCGGGAGTTATTCGACCCGGAGAAGTTGGCCGAGTTGGCCACGTCGCTCGATCAACAGGGTTTAATCAACCCCCCTATCGTCTTTCCCCAGAACGGGCACTATGCGCTATTGGCCGGCGAGCGCCGGTGGCGGGCGTTGTCGGCTTTGGCTATCGCCGGTCCCGACCTACCCCTGCCGGCAGCGGCCAAGCTGTTGAGCGAAACCACGCCGGATCAACTGGTTGACCGCTTTCCCGCGCTGAAGGAAACGATGCTAACCGTGCGGGTTAGCGAAGCCAACGGGAAGGTCCAGCGGGTGCTGGGGATCGTTGACAATCTTCAGCGCGAGGATTTGTCACCGATAGAGGAAGGCCGGGATTACCTGTCCCTTAAGCAAAGGTGGGGCTATAACGTTCACCAAATCTGCAAGTTGGTCGGGGCCAGCGAACCGAAGGTAGCCGGCCGGCTGATGTGGGTGACTGAATTCCCGGAGGAGATTCAGATGTTGGTACATGAGGGGAAGATCCCACGCGACAAGCGGGTAGCCGAGGCGCTGCTGACCATCCCCAACGAGGATTGGCGAATCAAACAGGCTCACCGGTTTGCGGGTCGGCGCAGTTCGATTCCGGCCATTATCTCCGGCTGCCGCCGAACCGTGGTTTTGCTTGAGGGTCTGGCTAAACAGACCCGACCGGTAGTCAAGCTTAGCCAGGTGCCGGAGTTGGCGCTCGTCCCTGGCCCGAGTTCGACGAATGGGGCCGGAAGAGGATACAGTTTCTGTGAGCGGGATGCGGAGATGGTGCGTAGTCTGGCTGAGGAGTTCTGCGGTCCCTGCTCTACCAATGGCCTTACAGTCGAGTGCTTGTCCTGTCCGGGCACTCTTGAATTCATCGAGAAGTTGGTGGAGATGTGCGCCGATGCCTGATATAGACACTCTTCTCAATCAGGCAGTTATTGAAGGGGAAATAGAAAGCGGTGCCCCGGTGGCGCTACTGATCGCCCAGTGCGGTGATCTGTCGATCAGCAGTGATGTAGTATCTGGCCGGCCGGCCCGGTCCAATAGATGGACCGAGGCGGAGGAGTCCTTCGTGAGAAACAACCTGGGTATCCTGGCCGAGGATGAGATCGCCAAAATCCTGGGCCGGTCACCTATCGCTGTCAAGTTGCGCCGGTATCGTTGTTTGGAGATGCCCCCGGCCAGCGATCACCCGGAGTATTACAACGGTCGGGCGGCGGCCAGGACTCTGGGTGTTGACGATCACACTCTGATAAAGCTTTTAGAATTGGGGAAAATTCCTTATTGGCGGCTGGGGGGGCGGGAAACTTACATGATGCGTAGGGTCTCCCTATGGCGCTTTGCCGTCAACCCTATGAATTGGTGTTATTTCTGGCGGTCGGTGCAGGATCTACGCCGGATCATCGACCCGCACTTGCGGCGGCTGATCGCTCGACAGAAGGAGCGCTGGGATGATGAGTGGTGGACTCCCGGCCAGGTGGCCGAGTATTACGGGGTCGGTCATACCGATGTCAACCGCTACATTCACAGTGGCAGGCTTGAACGTACTGCCAAGTTTGGTAACAACTGGGTTCTCCGGTCTGAGGCAACAAAGGAAGGGATTTACTTTGTCAAAGGCAAGGGGAAATGGCGGCCAGAGTGGAGCGAGGCGGCTGACTGCTTTATTCTGATCGCCCGCTCGCTGAATGTATTTTATTGTGAAATGGCGGGCATGATGAAGATGGCGGAGAAATCCGTGAGCCACCGAAGGCGGGTGTTGCACCAGGAGGGGCTGGTGCAACAATTAATCGACAAGTATGGTCTGGAGATCGACTACGATCCGGCCACGGGTGAAGTCAAGGCCAGCCGGGAAACTTACGGCTGGATGTTTCCCCGCGTGGATTGGGACTATCGGTGGCGGCGATGACGTTTTTAGGGGCAGCCTGTTTTCTTGGTCCGATCTATGCAGTAGTGATCGGCTTGTTGTGGTTTTTTCCCGACTTCCGTAAAGATAATCCCTGGATTCCAGTGATGATCTTGGGGATCCTGGGGGAGACGATGTTTGCAACCTATCATCTGATTGTTCAATTACCCTGGATCATCCTGGCCCTGGGTGGCGCGGCGATCCCCCTGGCGGTGGCGATCCGGATCGTTGCTCCGGTGTTTTGGCCGGGCGGGTTGCCTGGGCACCGGCCCAAGATCGAGGTGATCGAACCGCCGCGCCGGCGTGGCTTAGCCCGGTTATTACCGGGTAATAAACAACGGAGGTTGGAGAGGTGAGGACTAATCCGGATCGCCGGTTGAAGCGGTTACGTGGAGCCGGGATGAACGGCTGGTTTTTGGTCAATGGGCCGGCCGGTTTGCTGCAAATAGTTTCTTCTAATGGGGAAGGCTGGGAACACGTTTCGGTGACCTACAATAAGAAGCAGCGTATCCCCACCTGGGAGGATATGTGTTTTGTGAAGGATTTGTTTTGGCGGGAGGATGAGACGGTGGTGCAGTATCATCCCCGCAAGGCCAATTACATCAATAATCACGAGTGTGTGCTGCATCTGTGGAAGCCCCTGGGGGTGGCGCTGCCGGTGCCGCCCAAGGAGATGGTCTTATGAGTAGAAATCAACCCTCGCTTTACGAAGGACACCGGCTTATCCTGGATGAGGCGATAGATCTGAGCCTGGCCAGCCTGCGGGCCTATGGAGAAAGTTATCGGCATTGGGCCGTGGCCTACAGCGGTGGCAAGGATTCATCGGCCACAGTGACGTTTGTGGCCTGGGCGATTAAAGCCGGTTTAGTGCCGGCTCCGGAGAGTCTGACCGTATTATATGCCGACACTCGGATGGAGCTGCCGCCGCTACAGCAGACAGCGATGGCTTTGCTTGAGCTACTGCGGGCCGATGGCTTTGAGACTAAGGTGGTGATGCCGGCACTAGATGATCGCTTCTTTGTTTATATGTTTGGTCGGGGTGTGCCCCCATCGAGCAACCGTTTCCGCTGGTGTACGCCTCAACTCAAGATCGAGCCGATGGAAGCCGAGTTGATCGACCTAGCCGTGTTCTATGGGCACGGTGATTGGGTTCTGGAAAAGACTACGAACAAGATAGTCTACGAAGGGTTTGGCGAACAAAAAATGCTGATGCTCACCGGGGTGCGCCTCGGCGAAAGCGCTGTGCGCGATCAGCGGATTGCTGTCTCCTGCTCCAGCAAAGACGGCGAGTGTGGGCAAGGCTGGATGCAGGTCCATGCTCCACAACACGTGGTAGATACGCTGGCCCCGCTGCTCCACTGGCGCTTGTGTCACGTGTATGACTGGTTGTATTTCGACTCCAGCCGGCACGGATACGAGGTGGTCACCCAGATCGCCACGATTTACGGGGAGGATGAGGTACGCACCGGCTGCGTCGGTTGCCCGCTGGCCTCGCGCGATGTTGCCCTGGAGCGACTGGTTAAGAATCCAGACTGGCGGCACCTGACCCCGCTGCTGGGGCTAAAACCGCTCTATCGGGAGCTAAAGAAATCGAAGTACCGGCTGCGCAAAGCAGAGCCGGAAATTCGTAAGGATGGCAAATACTCCAAAAACGGCCAGAGGATGGGACCGCTAACCCTGGAGGCCAGGGGCTACGGCTTAGAAACCGTGTTAGATATCCAAGCCCGGACCGGCGTCGATCTGATAAACGCGGTAGAGGAGGCCCGCATTCGGGAGTTGTGGGCTATGGGCCAATGGCCTGACGGTTGGACCGGCGATGAGGTTCGGGCCGATCAACCCATTCCGTTGATTCACGCGGTAGGAGGAGATCTCATCACCCAACCTCTCCTGCTCGGCGGCTAACCTTATAGTCAGTTGGTACCAGAGGCTCCGCATAATCATCGTGCGGAGCCTCTTAATGTTGACATCAAGGTCAAGTTTTTGTACTATAAGAGAGACAAGGAGAATGATATGCACCCGATTGAAGGCGAGTTAGACCCCGGCATCGCGCCGGTGGTGGAGTTGCTACGGCGTAAGGGGTTCAATACTTTTGCCAGTTGCGAGGGGGGCGAGGGGCACGCCTTTACCCATCCTACGGTCAGGATCGAGCCGTTAAGTATTTATTATATGTCCGGAAACGCCATCGAACTAGCTTTAGTTTTGTCGGTGGCCGGCTATCAGGGTTACTCGATCAAACAGATCAATTCTTTTCAGGTCAGTCCCGTTCCATGGACCGGTCAGCCTGGCCTCAATTACATCGAGGTCGAGTTTTGGCAGTATCCCTTGGAGCATCCGATCACAGAGGAGGGAGCGAATGGCCCAGTCATCAAAACCAAAGGATAAATCCTACACCGTCTACGAGGCAAACATCGACGAGTTCAACCTGGATGGGCATAACGCTAACAAGGGCACCATCCGGGGCGGGGCAATGGTCGAGTCCTCGATCCGGGATTATGGGGCCGGGCGTTCCGTTTTGGCCGATGTTGACAACGCAATGATCGCCGGCAACCAGACTCTCAAACAAGCCAGGAATGCCGGCGTGAAAAAGGTAATCGTCGTCGAGAGTGACGGCGACGCTCTGATCGTCCACAAACGGCGGGATCTCGATTTGGATTCGCCGGAAGATAAGCGGGGCCGCGAGTTGGCCTATATGGACAATCGAGCTACCGAAGAGGGTCTGGAGTGGAACGCCGGCCAGATCGCGGCAGACATCGAAGCCGGCGTGGATCTGTCGATGGCCTTCTACGATGACGAGCTGGCCAAGATCGTGGGTGATCCCCTGGCCGATGAAGACGAGGATGGATCCGAGGCGGACCCGGTGCCGGAGATGGAGCTGCATCCTTTCGAGCATTACGATTATATTGTGTTGCTGTTTCGGGACACCTTTGATTGGACCCGGGCCCTTGACCTGTTCGGCATCGAGCGCGAGGGTTTCTCGGTGACCAAGGGGGTGCGCAAGATTGGCTTAGGCCGCTGTATGGATGGGGCTGAGGTCATCCGGCAGTTTGATGAGCTGCGCCGGGGAGTGTCGGTCTGATGCAGATGCGGATCGTTATCCCCAGCCGGAAGCGCCCGGCTGAGTGCGCCAGGGCCCTGAAGCTGTTCCCCGAGGCCACGGTCACCGTGGCTGAGAGTGAAGTGCCGGTCTATGAGCATCTGCGGGGTGAGTTGGTGCCGCACCCTGATGAGGTGGCCGGCATCGGCCCTATCCGGCAATGGGTGCTGGATCACTTCAAGGAAGAGGTGATCGTGATGGTCGATGATGACATCGTGCATGTGCGCTGCCCGGTGGGGCACGTCTCTAAATCGCACGTGATCATCGACGCCGCGGCTATCCGACAGATTCTTATTAACTCGGCCCAGATCGCCAAAGATATGGGCACGGCCGTGTTTGGTTTTGACCAATCCGGGGGGGACACCCGTAAATTCCGGGTACATGATCCGTTCGGTCTCAATTCCTGGACCGGCGGGGTGATTGGCATCGTCGGGCGCAGCCTGCGTTATGACACCTCACTGCTGCTGCGGGCCGACATCGACTATTGTTTGAAGTGCCTCCTGAAGCACCGGATCGTCTTTATCGACCGGCGCTTTTCTTTTGTCCACAAACGTTTTACCAACTCCGGCGGGAATGACCACGTGCGCAGCGCCCAGCGCAGCCAGGCAGAAATCGACAGGCTCAAAGATCGGTGGGGGTCGTGGTTGGGGGTGGAGGAAGCCAAGACCACTATCAAGCTCAAGGTGAAGGTGCGCCGGCGGCAGACCGGCCGGGGGCAGACTGATGGCTAAGAAGGATGATGTTATACTCCGTCGGCTGCGAGTGGCCTCGTTGTTAACACGGGGACTGACCCAGCGTGAGATCGTGCAGGCCCTGGAGAAGCAGAATTTTGTCACTATGGACAGAGATGGCAACTCCAAACCTTGGAGCCTGGGCACTATCAATAACGACATCAAAAAGATACGGGTAGAATGGGAGAATGAACTCAACGAGAAGGCTCGCACTCACGCGGCCCGGCTGCGGGCCGAGATCCAGGAGGTGAAGCGCAGCGCCTGGGCGGCCAATGATCGCCGGGTTGTCCTCTCGGCCATCGAGCAGGAGATGAAGCTGCTCAAGCTGGAGAGCATCAATATTTTGATTGGCCAGGCCAAAGAGATGGATTTGGAGGAACTGTCGGACGAGGAGTTGGCGGCCATTGCCAAGGGTGAGGTGTAGCATTGCCCTTGACCAAAGCCCTGGCCGCGGCTGAGTTGCTCCGGAGGCGTGAAGCTCGACGGGGGCTAATGGCCTTCAATCGGTTTACTTTTGAGGGGTATATCCCCTCTGATGCCCGTCAACTAATTTGCAGCTATCTGGATGCGGTTCACGCCGGTCAGATTAACCGGTTGATGGTTTTTGTGCCCCCTCAGTATGGCAAGAGCGAGATCATCAGTCGCAGGTTTCCGCCGGCCGGGTTAGGTCGCCGGCCGGATGACCGGTATCTCCTGGTTAGCTATGCGGCCGACCTGGCCATTGAGTTGAGTAAGGATGCCCGGTCGGTCATTAGAGATCCGGCCTATGCCGCCCTGTTTGGGCATTTGGCGGCCGGTCCCGATAATGTGGTGTTGGACCCGTCGTCGCAGTCCAGTTCATTCTGGCGGATAGACGGTAAGCGGGGCGGGTTGACGGCCTCGGGTATCGGGGGGGCTATCACCGGCCGGGGGGCAAAGTTTCTCCTGATAGATGATCCGGTCAAAAACTTTACCGAGGCCCGCTCAAAGGCGGTGCAGGCCCGCAACTACAACGAGTATCACTCGACATTGAAGACCCGGCTGACGCCGGATGGGGCGATTGTGCTGCTCATGACCCGCTGGGATGATGAGGACCTGGCGGGTAAGATTTTGAAGGAGCAACTTGATCCGGGGGGTGAGAAGTTTACAGTCCTGCGACTGCCTTTGGTGGCCGAAACGCGGGAGGAGCGGCGCAAGGCCAACGAGATGATGCATATCATCGAGGAGCCTGACCCGCTGGGGAATAACCCGGCTAATGACCCCCTCGGCCGGAAGCCAAGCGAACCACTCGACCCGGCCCGGCACGATAAAGAAACGGCCAAAAAGATTTTGGAGGGACCGCCTTCAGTGGTCTCTTCTATCTGGCAGCAGGCTCCCCGACCGGTGGAGGGCAACCTGATTAAGCGGGAGTGGTTTGAGATTGTGGCCACCGCGCCGGCTGATTTGGAGATTGTGGTCAGGACCTGGGACCTGGCCGCTACGGAGAAAGAAACCAGCTCGCAGGATCCCGACTGGACGGTAGGGGTTAAGTTTGGCCGGAAGAAGGTTGGCAGCGCCTATCTCTATTTCATCCTGGACATGGTCAGGGTTCAGGCTTCACCGTTGGGGGTGGAGCGGTTGCTGGTGCAGACGGCCAACCTCGATACCACGGCAATGCCGATTGGCATCGAGCGGGAAGGCGGGGCGACCGGCAAAAGTTATGCCGCCACCTTGCGCGGAATCTTGGCCGGGTTCAATGTTCGCTTCTATCCACCGTTTGCAGATAAAGTTCTGCGGGCAAATCCCTGGATCAGTGAGGCTGAGGCCGGTAACATCAAGTTAGTGTACGGCCCCTGGATCGAGGAGTTTTTACGGGAGGCTGACGCTTTCCCGGATGGGACGCACGATGATCAGATCGACGCGATCTCACTGGGGTACTACATGGTCACCCGCTCCGGCGTGGGCCGGAAGGCGAGGTCGCACGGATAATGGGCAAAATTCACTTCACGATAAAGCCTTTATGCCGATGCAGCCGGCGATGGGGTAGTACCGTAATTAGTTCGACTAACAATATAGACCGGGTGACCTGTAAAAATTGCTTGCGAATTTACAACAACCGGTTGATTAAAAATCTAACATTTGGGAGTGGATCAAATGAATGAAGAGCTAGAGTTCGTTTATTGGCTTCATTCGCCCGGCAGTCTGCGGGGTATCATCGACGATGAGGATCCGCTTTTCTTGCGCTATCAGGTGGTGATCGGGCCGGCGGCCGGTTGCTTTGGCCGGTGCAGCAAGCGGTTAACTGATTACAACATCAAGACCGGTCACCTTGAAATTATCACTAATCCATTGGAGGCATTTGCTTTAGTCGCCACCGCGCAGGTGGCAGGAGGTCAGTATGGTTATGCAGACGCCCCTCCGGGGCAAGGATTATCAGACACAGAGCGCCCTGGCTGATGCGCCCGTGCCGGAGGAGATTGATTACGAGGACAAGTTTAAAGTTCAACTCTGCCGGCGAGATTATTGGCTACGGGTCGATCATCATCCTGATTTACTGGATATTATCGAGCGGTCGGTAGTCGCCGGCCATCAGCCAACAGAGATTAAGCATTGGGCTCAACAGATCGTCAATGAGCCGGTGGTGGTGCAGCGCTGTGTCAACGCGGCCCGGTTTATCAAGGCGCAGGAGTAGAATCTGATGAAGTTCTTTTTTGATACTGAGTTAGATGCAAAATCGGACGTTTTGTGTTATAATTCTATTCAGTTACCACTGAAAAGGAGAGATAACACAATGCTGATTTCACGAAATGGGTATCGCCGCGACAAGCATGGGCAATGGGTAAAGAAACCTGTGAGTGACCTTAATAACAGCCGACACTATGTTCTTGTGCGCTGTGATGAGTGCGACAAACTTTACAAAACCCTTTGGAATAACCGGCAACACAGGCTAGAGCAGGGAAAGATAGATTTATGCAATCCGTGTTCAAAGTCTGGAGTGCGCAATTCTCAGCACGGCAAGGATCGATCTGAATTGTTGGCCCACGCTAGGACGTTTTATCGAAATAACTCCATGCTTGGTAAGCATCACTCAGCTTCATCAAGAGCAATCATGTCTAAAAGCAAAGCAAGTCAAATTGCCAGCGGCGAATTTAATATTTTGGCTAATAATAGGGGGCGTAAAGCATGGTACGAATCGACCAAGAGCCAAATCACATTCTTTGTAGACTCGGCTCTTGAATTGTTGCGAATGAAGCAACTTGACGGTGATCCTGCCGTCCGGAGTTGGACAAAGAGGCACGGCATCAAAATTCCGTATGAGTTTCAGGGTGTTCAAAGATACTGTGTTCCCGATTTTCTTATAACCCTCAACAACGGCACGCGCTGTATAGAGGAAGTCAAAGGTAGAGTCACTTCAAGAGAAATGGCAAAAAAGGAAGCAATGTCCAGATGGTGTCAACGTGAGGGATACGCCTTTAGGTATCTGTTGCAGAGTGAGCTTAACGAGAATGGTGAATACCGAAGGTTCTTGAAGGGGTTATGACTATGACGCGCATTTTTTGGGACTGTGAATTCACCGGCCTGCACCAACGAACAACGCTCATCAGCATTGGGCTGGTGGCCGAGAATGGCCGCACCTTTTACGCCGAGTTGACTGATTACGACGGTCGGCAGGTCGATCACTGGGTCAAGGAGAATGTGATCGACAAGCTGACGCTGAAGAGGCCGGGTCCATCTGGTGACACTCGCGTCGTTGAACAGTTTCGGGGAAGGGGCAATACGTTGGTGGTGCGGCATTGGTTGGAGGAGTGGCTCAAAAGCCTGGGTGAAGTGGAGATGTGGTCGGATGTTTTGGCCTACGACTGGGTGTTGTTTTGTAACTTGTGGGAGAGTCCATTCATTATTCCTCGAAATGTCCATTACATCCCCTTCGACCTGGCCACGTTGTTCAAGGTCAAAGGCGTTGATCCTGATGTGGATCGGGAAGAGTTTGCCGGTCTCGATGCCGGCGACCAGAAGCATACAGCTTTATGGGACGCACAGGTCATCAAGGCGTGCTACGAGAAGTTGATGGGGCGCAATGATGTCTAAGAAAACCATCGCCCCCGGCACCCGGGTGCTGATCACCGGCAGCCACCCGTGGGCTGGCCATTCGGGCGAGTTCGTCCGGTTTGAGGAAACTCCGTTCGGCGAGCGGCCTATTGTCAGGCTTGACAATGGGCAGGAATGTTTTGTGACGAGGCCGGATCAATGGCGAAAGTTGCCGGTCGGCAAATAGGAGGTGCATTTTGCCAGGTGTTTATTATGGAGCTATCGAGGAACAGCCGGAAGACACATGCCCGAAGTGTGGCACGGTCGAGGCCAACCAGGTGTTGAGGGTGGATAAGTTGGCGTTGTTTTACCAATGCCGGCACTGTGCCCACGAGTGGACACCGCCGATAAAGTTGGGTAAGACTACGGTTTGGGTTCGTAAGTCGAACACTTCTCCGTGGGAAATCCTGGGGGAAATGCGATAATGAGGGCAAATATCCTATTCTTTTTTAATACTCTTGATTTGAATTTGAAAAGCGGTTTGCCACCGGCTGAGGCGATTACGAAAACAGTAGAAAGTTATGCTGCGGTCTTCCTTGATTTACATGAGCAGGCAGAGCAAGTCGCTATTTGTGACCACGAAGCAGATAAAACCCTCGTTAACGGTGTATGGATTTGTCTCAGATGTAGGTATCCTATAGAAACCTTAGGTGTTTGTGAACATGGTTTTTCGGACTGGTGTCCCAGGGGATGCTATAAAACATCTCGCTGACAAAAAAATATCTGGCACTACCAGGCCCTCTCCGGCAATAATCGGAGGGGGCCTTTATCTTTCCCCCTAAAACATTCAACAGGCACTGTAACGGCGCTTAAAATCCGCGGGTTTTTGGCGAGTTTTTGGCTAAATTCGCGCTTGACATCGGTGTCAAACTGTAGGAGGATTCACTTATCACACACACATTATTACCACGGAGGCACCCAACCAATGAGAAAGCAAACCTTTGAAACCCGGATCGAAGATCGCCTGAAGGCCCAGGGCTTGACCGCCGATCAAGTAGAGAAGCACGGCAACTTGGTCAGTATCAAGGTCAAAACTAACCGGCAAAAGATGCCGACCAAGCAGTTCGCCTGGCGGCTGTTAGAGGCCCTACCCGGCAGTGAGGTCTACGATTTTCTCCCTGAGGTGACTGGGATCGATCAGGAGCAGTATATGATCGTCCGATTGAGCGTAAGAGAGTCGGCAGTTGTTGAAACCAAAAAACCACACACCCAACCTATGGAGGTATGCCCGATGATGACGATTGATTTTGACCAACACGAAGGCCCGCTGGTGTTAGGGCCGGACAGCAGCCACATCCTGGCAGTCGAAGAGCCGGCTGAACCGGCCAAGAAGGCCAAGGGAACCCGGCCAGCCAAGGCCAAAGTTGAGCCTGCCGGCAGCTTTGCGGCCCAGGGCAAACAGCCCGAAATCGGGGCGGTGGCCTGGGTGCTGATCGAGCGCAAAGGTGGTGGGCTGAAGCAAGCTCGCTGCCAAGTGCTGGATGCTAACGCTGAAGAAGCGGTAGTGCTGGTGACCAAGACCAACGCGACGGGTTCGGTGGCCTTGGCCAGCTTGTTCGATCACGTGCCGCACCTGGCCGGCGACACCTGGCAGTAACATTCTGACCTGCTCCCGGTCCCTACTGGCCCTCTCCCGGCAATAATCGGAGAGGGCCTTTATATTTCCCCCAGCGGCCAGGAAAAGGCCCTGTAACGGCGCTTAAAATTCGCGGTTTTTTTAGCTAAATTCGCGCTTGACATCGGTGTCAACTTATGCGAGGATTCAACCACACACGCATTATTACCTGGTAATAACCCAGGCCAACACACATGGAGGCATCGATGAACAGTAATTTGATTTACCCGGCCTTGGGCCTGCTGGCTCAGCACGTGCAGGAAAAGCCGGCGGCGGTGGAGCGGAACAAGCTGTTACGGGCGGTGGAATTGATTGTCGGCCAGGCCGGCGATGAAACGGTAACGGAGTTGCTGGGGTTGCACCCTCACTTACGCTGGATTAAGGATGAGGTTGCGATGCCTCACTACCGGCGGCTGTATCTAATCGAGCAGGAAGTGGAGGGGCTGTTGGAACTGGCCGCCAAGAGTACGCCCCAGGATGTGCGCGAGGAGATGGCGGCCTACTATGAAGAGCTGGCCGGCCACGCTGATCAGTTGGAACCGGAGCAGCGGGCTGTGGTCGTTTGCGCGGCAAAGGGGATGTTTATCAAGGCCAAGCGGCAGAGCCAGCCCGGCTGGAGTAAGCCGGCTAACGCCCCTCGCCAATTCGAGGCCGGGACCAGCCCTGAGCCGGGGATGTTGGCCTGGGTGGTTATTATCAAAAAAGGTTCGACGCAGATGAAGCAGGCCCGCTGTGTGATCGAAGCTGTCGAGGCCGAGCAGGTGACGGTTCTCATCACCAAAACCGGCGAGCAGGTGCGACGGCCGGCGGCTGATCTGTTCGATCACGTGCCGCACCTGGTGGCCGGGGTTTGGCGCTAAACTTGAGCTTGACATCAAGGTCAACATCTGATAAAATAGGGAGCATCACACACAATATATTAGTTATGGAGGTTACAATGTCCTTTGAACTCAGAAACGAAACCGGTCGTTGCAGTGTTGATTTGGTGGTGGTTGGTGACGAGTTGTTCGTCAAGTCGGCTTTAACCGGCTTTGGGTCGAACGATTGCGCCGAGCATTATGCTGACCTAATCGAGCGGCGCGTGGGGGACCAGGTGAGCCTGGTGTTGCACGATAAGCAGCGGGAGATGGTTTGGGTCCGGGCCGAGTGGACCGGCTCCGATTGGAAGCCGCTGCCGGCTCCACGCGGGAGTACCCCGTATTTGTACGGCGGCCGGGAGTGTCCCAACTGCGGAAATACGGGCGAGGCCGGCTTCGAAGAAGTTGGCAATGTTGACCGCTGCATTAAGTGTCAGGGCTGCGGGTTTCAGGGCGATCCTAACGACTTCGATTTGGCGGGGATGACCCTTATGGAGAAGTACCACAACTGGATCAAACTCGGTAATAGCCCGGACCCTCACTCCTTCCGTGATAAAATGCACCCGATCCCTCACTACGTTTGGAATAGCTCGAGCCGGCTGGCTTCGATGCCCTTGATGTTTCAGGCAGGTGAATGATGGATAATTACCATGATGCGCTCATTGAAGATTCGCTCACTGCCAAGTGTGGCCATTGGGTGGAGTGTACCGAGGTCTGTGAAACGTGCGGGCATTGCCAGGAGTGTTGTTTTTGTGGTCTGGAAATGAGATGGTATCAGGTGTCCGAGGCCGCTCCACCTAATGGTTTTGTGCTGGTGTGGGCCGGGTTCGATGATCCCGGCTCAACCCCAAAAATGCTTATGGCCTACTTCTCACCCGACCTTGGCGGGCGCTGGCGGACCCATTGGGGAAAGCTGGAAGGTACGGTCACCCACTGGCACCCGCTGCCGGTCCCCCCGGCTGAGGATGTGGACGATGCCTGACAAACAAGGGGCAACGAAACGCATTGCGGACACAATAAAGGCCCGCAAGTTTTGGCCTTGCGCTGGCTGTGAGCGCCCCATCTGCCCCGGAGAATTTTATACCTATGAGGCTGATTTAGGCAGCGGGGCAAACGTAAAGAGGTTTTGCTCACAGTGCAAGGTGGTGAATGATGCCTGACGAAATCAAGGTCGGTGATTGGGTCCGGTTGTTCAACCCGCTGACCGGCTTCTCGCTGCTCGGCTATGTGGATTCTTTTGGCGAGCGGCCGGAGCGCTGGCGGGGTGATCCCGGCGGCCAAACCGTGGCTATCCAGAGCTTGAATCTGCGGTATGAGGTGTTTGTCCATCAGGTGCAGGTGGTGCAGGTGGACATCCGGGAGGAGTGGAAGAAGGCGACCGCGCCGGGGATGCCGCTGCCGGAGTGGATTGCGAACAGGTTGGATATTCGGGAAGGGGAGATGGGTGAATAAGATATACCAAAAACCGGCTATCGTTGACCGCGACAGGCTGCCCCGCCAAATGTTTTACCTCTTCACGCCGGCGTCACTCCAGTTGTTGTTGGAGGCTACTGACTTTGACTGGCAATATCTATATGATTGCTACAACAATGGTGATCTTCCCAATGCGGAGATCGAGCCAGCCGATTGGTTAGAGGCTGTCGTCATCGAGTGGCCAGGTCTATGGAAAGCAGAGTTGTGCCGGATCAAGCACGACCTCCCTTCTACTCCCGGCTGGATCGCTTATTGTGGTTTGTGTACCGAGTATGTTAACCCGCGCAAGCGAGCGCGGGCGGCCGCGCTTGGCCCCGAGCTGCCAGGAATGGAAGGGATGGGGAGTTACACGCTGCATCCGCCATGCAGCAACCGGGCGCTGACCTGGATCAGAAAAACGCTGACGCGGTGGTCTCAGCGGGCGGTTGTTCGTAGAGAGCCGGGATCGATCATCCCGGATTCGCGCCAGGCACGGGGCTGGGATTTTGGCACCCGGGTTTATCACAGCGAGGAGGAGTATGCATGAAGGTCATTCTCGTCTCTTGTTCCAAGCAAAAACAGCCGGGGCGACATCCGGCTTACTTGCTGTACAATTCCACTTGGTTCAACCTGGCCAGAGCTTACGCTGACGCTAACCGGGATTGCGCCTGGTTTATCCTCAGCGCCAAGTATCATCTGCTCAAGCCGGAGACGGCTATCGAGGCTTACGATCAAACGTTGCACCAGATGAGCCAGACGCAGCGCTTGGCCTGGGCCGAGAAGGTACGCGACGAACTGTTGGGCGCGGTGGCTATCTGGAATCAGATCGAGGTCCTGGCCGGTCGGTTGTATCGTGACCCGCTGGTCAAATTGCTGAAGGCAGCCGGCTATGAAGTGTCGGAGCCGCTGGCCGGGTTGGGGATTGGCCAACAACAGCAATGGTTAAAGGAGAATACGAAATAATGAAGGTTAAAATCAAAGAGGGGCCGCTGGCCGGCCAGATCGGTCAAGCGGTGGTGGTCTATTACGATGTACAGCATACGGGCAATGGTCCTGATTTGTGTTTGGTAGGGGTAGGTGACGACGTTAACGCGGAGATGCTCTCAACCGAACTGGAGATAATCGAGCAGCCGGAGCCAGAAAACAAGATGGTCGGCCGGGACGAAGATGGCCGGGAGGTGCATGGTGGTGATCTGGTAGCCTGGCGAAATACCATTCTGGTGGTGGAATGGAACCGCGTGGAGGGAGACTGGCAACTGCGCCGGGTCGAAGGTCATTACGCTTATCCGACAATCCGGCACTTGGCCGATATGCGGGGGGTGGGTTCGGTGGCCGGGTTGACCGATGGCGATAAGTTGCGGGAGATCGAGCGGGCGTGGAAGGAGATTAACCAATGAAGTTGGATCAAACAGGTTTGGTGGTAGCGATCTTAGCCGAAATCGGCCGGCAGTATCCAGGAAAAATCGCTTTGCCTCGGCAACTTAACGCGGTGATCGACGCGGCCGACATGGTCGTGACCGCCTTTATCCGAGGAGAGATCAAGGCGGAGGCCGGCATTGGTATCGCTGCCTGGCGAAAGACTGACCAGGTGGGGATGTCGTCGGATTATATGGCGGCGGTGTTGGGGCCGGCCGGTGAGCGGCCTTATGCGCACCCGCACGATCCCTCAGACTTTCACCGTTGCCTGACACTGCTTCAGGCTGCGCCCGAACTGCGGGAGCGATTGCCCCAAATGGCACGGAAGAGCCAGGAGTGGGCGGCTCTGGTGGCGCATTGGGAGGAGTTGGAGACGCTCTTCTACGAGGAGGAGCCGACCGGCCGGTGTCCAAAGCTGTACGAGCGGATGAAGATGTTGTTGAGCCAGGCGGCTGTTAGTCGCTTCGTATAGTAGAAAGGGTGTCCAATGTTTTTAGTTGGCGTGGACGGTAAGCAGAAGATCAAACGGGTTTTCTCATCTGTTCGGGGGCTTCGCTTACTGTCGGTGGTAGTAACCGAGCAGGAAATTGACCCACTGCCGGCAGATCGCTGGCGGCGCTACCTGGAGGAAGAATTACGGCCAGCCCTGCTCGATAACCGCTCTCACATCGTGGTTGTGGGCGAAGAAGTGACGGTTTTGGCCTAAATTTTTACTTCGTAAAATTGAAGTTATCCGAAATAAAAACTATTACAGGTGTTAAAATGGAGGATTTATGAATTACTCGTCGAGCGATGTGAATAAAAGTTTGGCTATTGAGGCTTACCGTGGTAACAGTTTTACCCCGGAGAAACGGGCCGAACAAGTTGTCGCCGAGTATATGGCTGATATGAAGAGACTGGTGGAGATCTTCGAGCCAATGGCCACCGATCATAACCGGGCCGAACTGGCCGCTGAGATGGAGAAATACCGGGTGGGCTATCTCAAGTATCAAAATGCCTGGCTTTCGGCCCTGGGCCGCTGTATGTCCGCGATGGTGACCGGCCCCAGCAACTTCCCCACCGAACGAAACAGAAAACGGAATGCCACCGAAACCAAACGTAGTCAAGAGTTTATCGAGTGGCGAAAGAAAGCCCTGGCCCGGTTGCATAAAAGGTTCAACCCGGCTGTCTATGGCCGGGGGCCAATTTCGGCGGATGACCCCGACGCTGTCCAGCAGCTGCAAAAGAAAATCGAGGCCGCGGAAAAGAAACAGGAATTTATGAAGGCCATAAACAAGATCGTCCGCAGCAAAAAGCCGGTCGAGGATCGGGTCAAGCTGCTTATGGATTACGGCGACAAGACCATCACCGAGGCCACGGCCCGCCGCTTTGTCACCGAACCCAATGGGCACGGTGGTTTGGGTTTCCCCTCCTACGAGCTGACCAATAACGGGGCCAATATCCGCCGGATGAAGGAGCGGATCGTGGAGTTGGAGAAAGAAGCAGCCCGGCCCGAAGTGCCGGAGCGGATCATTGGCGATAATATCAGAGTGGTCGAGAATCGGGACGAGAACCGGATTCAATTCATCTTCCCGGATAAGCCGGCCCAATGGATCAGGGACCTACTCAGTAGTCGGGGCTTTAACTGGTCTCGCTATGAAGGAGCCTGGCAGCGGCAGTTAACCGGCAATGCTCGCTGGACTACTGAGCAGATTATCAAGGAAATTGAAGGAGAAGCCCCTGTTGAAGAGTTGGAGAGAACAGTCAAATGACAATACGTTTATTCCGTGACGCGCAGGGGGAACCGCGCTTGTGGTCGCACACCGGCCATAAGAGCAGCCTGAGAAATTTCCGATGGTGGCTACATGGCCCTGGCGGTTGGTGCTTTAATGTGGAGTGGGTAATTAGCCTAAAGCAAACATTTACGCTTTTGTTTAGCATCGGGGAAAATGACCTGCCTGCTATCAGCCTGTATTTCGGTCTCCCGTTTTTATTTACGCTTTACCTCACTTTGGAATCGAAGAGATTTCGACCGCTGGTCCCAACCGTTCGCACAAAAAGCTACGTGAGGCCGGGGGAGTATTGGGATATGCCAATCACGCGGCGCTTGGGGGTTAAGGTGTTCGGCGGGAAAATTTGGTTTGATTTGTGGTCAGCCGAGAATGACAGTCGCCACAATAAAAAATGGCAGGATTTTAACTTTGCTCCGCTGGATTTTGTTTTTGGCCGGCAGCGTTATTCCCGCATCGACAGACTGAGCGGTCAAACAAAAATCATAATGCCTGAAGGCCGCTACCCGGCGACCATCACCGCCTATACCGCCGTGTGGAGCCGCCCCCGCTGGCCTTTTGCCCGGCGAGTGGAGCGGGTAGAAGTCGAAATACCCGGCGGCATCCCTATTCCGGGCAAAGGTGAAAGTTCCTGGGATGTAGGAGATGACGCTATTATCTCCATAACCGTGGCCGCTGAGACAAGGGGGGAGGCGAAAAGAAAAGTGTTTGACATGGTGATGGACAGGCGTATCAGGTGTGCTGCCGCCGACTGGCAACCGGCAGCGGGCTGGCCGGATACAAGGGCAAACGATGAATAGCGTGACGTGTAGTTGATTCAATCACCGATCCCGGAAGTTATTACCCGGTAATAATTGACCAATCATTATGTCAAAAAAGTTGACTTAGAAGTCAATATATGCGATAATTGACTTCTAAGTCAACTTTTTCACCACACACTAATGGAGGTTCTTCATGGACACACAATTACTCAAGCAATTGTTTCCCCTCCCCCTTTCCCGCGACCTGTTGGCCGAGGTCCAGAGCGGGGAGCCGTTCCCCTGTTTTGGGCGCTGCACCGGCAGCCAGGCCCGGCCGATTTTGGTCGAGGCCATTCGGTCGGGGGCCGCCCCCGACATCATAACCGACAGTTATTATCAGCTCATCGCTGAAGCCGTTGAGGAGGCGGTCGAGGATGATTTGGTGCCCCTCTCTTCCTTTGAGGCGGTGGCCCGCAGGATGTCAGTTATGGTCTCTCCTCTGGGTCACAGCCAGGTTGTTGAACTTGACATCAATTTCAATGAGCGGTAAAATGAATCCACACACACATTTTGACCAACCTGGTCTCGCCGGGTTGCGGAGGTATATAGATTCCTACGCGAAACTACATAATGATGGGAATTCCCGATGAACAACAACGAAGTTTTTTATGCGGCCTTGGAGTTGGTCGAACAAATCGACCACAATTTAGATAAAGGTTTACGGCATTATCGCGCCAAGACCGGCACATTATTAATAACGCTGGACGAGGTGGTGCGAGCCATCCTTGAGGATAACCTGCTCCTCGAGGAGCAGCCCTTGGTGGAGGAACGATGGGCACAATTATCTTGGTAGCCGTCTCCGGTGAGATGACCAACCGGATTGGGCCGGCTAAAGATGTTTGTCTCTCTCCGTTGTTTCATCTCTGCCGGCAGTACGCCGAGCGGCTTGGGCAATACTGGATGGTGTTGCTGGGCAACCTGCCTATTATCGCACGCCCGGATGACGTGCTTTTGCCGGGAGCGCGGGGCATGAGCGGGATGTCTGCCACCGATCTGGAGGCATGGAGCCAGGTGGTTTTTGATTGGGTAGTGGCCAATGCAAATCGTGCTGCCGATACGGTGGTGCTGGTGGGGGATGACATCTACAGCCACCAGGTCGCTCAGTGGTTGATGTTGTCAGGGTACACGGTTAATCGGCCACTAGAGTGGCTATCGGAACGTCATCAAATTGACTGGTTGACCGGCCGGTTGGAGGAGTTGAAAGAACCGCTGGTCGCCTAAAAAAGCATACACACACACGGAGGCACACACGATGTTGATGGAGGATTTGGAGCGCATATTTTTTGCGCGTTATGAAGAGGGGGCACTCGACCGCACGAAGTTTGGGGTGAAGGTGCGATTTCGTGATGGAGGCCGGGTCTATACCTACAATGGTTTGGTTGATGAGATCGCAGCCCGGATGAAACTGGACCGGCCGGAGAAGGACATGAACGGAGAGTTGGTTCTCCCGTCACCAGAGGTAGATGGGCGGTTTATCTGCGAGGTGCAAACCCGGCAAACTCGCTTCAACGCTATGAAGCCCGTGCTTTGACAGACTGCAAAGGCTGGTTCACGTTGAACTGCTCATCTATATCCTCACCAGTGGTGACAATAATTAGTTGAATAAATTTATCTTGCATCATAATCTCCTGAAAACAGCAATTTAACCAATTTGGTTATGTATTGTAAACCAAATCGGATTATATGTCAAGTTTGACTTATCGTTTATGGTATAATAAAATTAGCCAATATGGTTAATGCAAAAGGAGACATTATGGGTAGCAGCGGTTCAACAATTCAACGGAGAGTCGGAGAACGCATGCAACAAGCAAGACAAGAAGCTAGAGGGCATCAAGGCTACACTCAACAGGAACTTGCAACACTTCTGAAGGTGACACCAGTAACGCTCTCGCGATGGGAAACAGGTGTGAGAAATCCATCATTTGAACTATTAGAACGTTTTGCTCAGATTGTAGGAAAGCCATTATCATATTTTTTTGAGGAAGAGCCTCAGAAAGATGAATTTTCTCAAACATTATTACGTATCACAGATCAGCTAGGTGAGGAAGAAAAAGAGGATATTCTTGAATATGTAAATCTTCGCTATCGGCGGTGGTATAATAAGCACAAGGGGTAGATATGACTCGGCCTCATCTTCGAGCAAAGCAAACTAATGCTCAGATGCGTACCTCGGCAAACAACCTACTTGATAAGTACCGTATTTATACTCCTCCTGTCAACATCTACCAGATCCTCTATAATAAAGATGTCCCTGTAGATTTCATGGATTTTAGCAGTAAGGTTCAGGGTATCTATTTGAAAAATGTGACGGGTGTGGGAATTGCTATAAATGCAAATGATCATCCGGTGAAGCAACGTTTCACTGGAGCACACGAGTTAAAGCATCACCTCCATGACGTGTCGGAATATGGAGAAATGTTGTGTTCCCCCGATTTTAAACAAAAACGTATAGATGTTTGGTCTGGTAATTTGGTTTTGCTTGGCCCTGGGCCTGCCATTGTTGGCGTATCTGGTACTAAGCCCATTTGGTTATGATGTCGAACTGCTATTCGAACCGACCGACCTGTGGGTCGGGGCTTACTATAATCGAGACGCGGCGATCTGGTACGTTTGTCTGATTCCGACCTACGGGGTCAAGGTGCAGCGCGACTATACCGACCCGCGTTGGGCTGAACGGCGGGATGTGTTGGCCCGCAAATTTCTTGAGCAATGGAACGTGGGCATGGAGAAGTCGGTGCCGGTGCCGGCCCCCGAGTTTGATCGACTGCTCAACCAGACTATTGACCTGGCTTTTGCTTTTGACCGGCTGGTGACGGCCTCGCCGGCAGAGTACCGGCTGCGGGAGCATCTGGACGCGGAGCCGCAGCCAGGTGATCTGGTGTTGATGACGCGGGGGGAGGTGCCCAACGCGCTGCGCCTGGGCTATATGGTTTCGGGTGAGATGGTCTACGCCGAGGGGACGTTATTGGAGGACGCGACAGGGACAAGCAGTACCACGCTCAAAACGTTCGATGGCCGCTCGGTGTCGTGGGTGGGCGGCCAGTTTATCCGTTTACCCTCGGAGGTGCAGGTGTCCAGCCGGATCGCCGAAGGGAGCCCGGTGGGGTTAGAGGATCGAAATGTCTGACTACAAACCAATCCCTATGGTGACCAGTGTGTTCCCCATGCTCTGGAGTGGGTAAAGTATCGAAAATTAGATCAAATGGAGGATAACCATGAGGCTGAAAGTGCCAAGACTGAAGTTCACCACCTATCTGGCGACGTTGCTGATACTGATCGTAGTCCGGGTAGTGGTCCATAACGCCGGGCCTCTCGTCGGAGAGTCGGAGTGGATAGCGGCCGTATTAAATATTGTCTCTACATTGGTGACTACGGTCATCGGATTTTTGATGTTGTGGGCTCTCTATGCCGGCCTGGCCAGGGCCGCGGCCTGGGTCATCCCTAACCTGTTAGGGACGGAAGAGATCAAGATCGACCAGCCGGAGGAGGTCAAGGCGGTCGATAACCGGCTGGGCCGGCTCAATACGGCATTAAGCAAACTGACCGAGGCTGATATCGATCAAGCCGCAGTTCATATTCGAGATGCTACGACCGAGGCAGCGCAAGTTTTTCGCCTGGCCCAGGGCGTGGCCAAGAAGGCCCAAACTCTGGCCCAGCGAGAGACCGTGTTAGGCGAAGCCCTGACCGCAATTGCCAATCGGGACCGCCTAAAAATGGCTGAGATCGGGGGACGGCTGGCCTGGGATCAGATTCTGCAATCGGCGATGCTCTCCGAGGTAGCCTGGGAGAATGAAGTATATTGGACGGCCTCGGCCAAGATGCTGGCCAAGCAAAAAGGCGAGTTGGCCTATTGGCAAGTTGGCTGCTCGGACTACGCGGCAGCGCTCGTCGAGCGGGTGTCTGATAGCAAGTCTCGGGTCACAGCCCTGATGATCGCCTCGGATTTTATTTGGGCCAGTCGAGCCTTGACCGAGATCGACACCAGTCTGGCCGGCGCAACTGACGCACTATGTCTTCATAGCCCAGGGTTGCGCTGGAGCTTGAATGCTCACGTGCCGGAGATGGCTGGCAGTTTGGAGGCAGGGCGATGATTAAGGCGGTGGTTCGTGACGCAGTAAGCCCACTGCTCTTGTTGGGATTGACCGATGGCAACCTGCGCCGGCTTAAGAATGGGCAGCCGATTCACATCGATATGAAGGCGATGGGGATGGACAGGCCGGGCCGGGTAGGTATCATCTGGGGGCCGACTGAAGCCGACATCGAGGGCGAGTTGCGCCGGGCCGGGGTGATTAGCGACAAAACGAAGATCACCTTTGACCCGCACCTCGCTGTAGAGTTGGCCATCACCGCCGAACACGACAAGATTCTCGTTGCGATGGTGGGCCTGCCTCGCAGCGGAAAGAGCACCTGGGCCCAGAGCCAGGCCTGGCCCATCGTCAATCCCGATTCCATCCGGCTGGCTATCCACGGGCAGCGGTTTATCGGGCAGGCCGAGCCGTTTGTCTGGGCCACGGCCAAAACGATGGTCTCGGCCCTCTTCCTGGCCGGCCACAAGATCGTCATTCTTGACGCGACCAACATCACCAATAAGCGCCGGACAGAATGGCTATCCGAGGAATGGACCACCTTTTTCAAGGTAATTGATACGCCGGCTTCGGTGTGTGCCGAGCGGGCCAGGGCGGCCGGTGATGAGGAGATCGTTCCAATCATCGAGCGAATGGCCGAACGTTACGAACCTTTGCCCGCTCCTGGTACATTGATCTGGCCAAGCGAGGAGGATTGACCGATGTTAAAAGAGTTTGACGAGTTGATACAGCTTGCCCTAATTCACGGGAGTGACCTTTCGGCTAATCAGGAGTTTATCGCGGCCACCAACGCGCTCCGAGGGCTGATCGAGCGGGCCGAGGGCGACTTGATAGCTCTCGATGTTGAGATGTTGTTAGCCGACCAGCCTGGGCAAAAGCCGCTGCTGGAGCGGGTGAAGATGTTAAAGGCGCGGGTCTATGATTGGACGCCGGTGGGCCGGGCGCTGCCGGCAGAAAGTACGTTTGTGTTGTGCGCCACGGTTGATCCCGACGGAGAGACATTGGCTTATTTTGTGGGCTATTACGTCAGGGGAATCTGGTACCCGCTCAACAACCAACTGCCGGCGATGGTCACCCATTGGTGCGAGTTTGAGCAGCTGGTAGATGCCCCCCCGAGCGATGAGGAAATTACAGCGTACGTTCTGAGTGATTTGCTGCTTTTGGTGGGGGTTGATTGTCCTGCGGATGCAATCGAAGATTGGACCCCCGGCCAGATCGAGCAAGCCAGAGAATGGGCGGCCAGCGTCCACCTCCAGGCCAGCGACAATGATGATGTCGAGGTGCCGGCCCGTCCCAAGTTCCTGACCGGCTACGGTGGTCACCTTGATCCGGCCACGTGCCCGAAATGTTTGCGCAGAATGGAGCTTCGTAAAACGCCGGATAACAGGCCGTTTTGGCATTGTCTTGATTGTCCTTATGAGAACCCGTTCTGATGACGCTGCACATCTGCGTTCCGGAGCCGGACTCGATGCACCTGGCCACCCGGCCATGTCCGAATTGCCAGGGGGACCGGGTGTTTCTCGATGCCCTCGTCCCGTGGTACGGGGTGACTAGCACCTGCCTTAATTGCGGGGATATGTGGAGTGAAGGAGAGCAACACTCGTGGCCATTCGAGATAAATTGGCGTAAGCGCCGAATGCGCCAGGCATGGGCAGCGTTCTATCGGTTTAGAGGAATTACCCGCCGAGTTGGCCGGCGAGAAAGTGGAGGAGCATAGTGGCTACAAAAAAAGAGCGTGAGGCAATCGAACGGCTGCTCGACGAATTAGAAACTGTTGACGCCTGGCTTGATGATACGATGTTTCCTCGATTGAGCCGGGCAACATTTCGAGCTGCCCGCAGCAACGTGCGCGAAACCTTCGGGTTCGCTGATGATCTATTCAAAAGTGAGTGCCTCTTCCCCGGCCAATGTCTGATGGCCGGTGAACACCTGGCCACGGAATGCCACACGGTTGAGATGTTGGAAAATTCGGGGGAAGTTGACCCGCGAATTCGTTCGTATCTGGTTTTTTGCCGGGATTGTAAACGCATTGGGGAAAAGCAGGGTACGTCTGAGGAGATAGTACGTTTGGAGCGGCTTGGGTCGGTTTATTATATGTCCGATGATACCTGCCAATATTGTCTGGAGGATGAGGAGTTGGCGGTCAATGTGGATCAACACCTTTGAGAGCGAGACGACGACCGGCTTTCCTCACCTGATTACCTTCTATGAGCCGCTGCCGACTTCCGCGCCCTGGGAAGCGTATCCGTACTGCTGTTATATCAGGACGGTGATTTTCTACAAGCCGCCTTTTCCCGGCAATCTGGAGATCATCGACCAGATAGAAACGCAATGGGATCTGTTGGGGGAACGGTATACCGACCAGATAGAGGGCTGGGCGGCGCTGGCCCCCTTTGTCTACCACGAGGGGCAGGTCTACGAATTATGTTCAGGTCAGGTGATCTGGCGCAATGGACAATGGGTGATGAAGAGGGGATCCCGGCGAGTGCGGGAGGATGATCGCCGCTGGCCGTTTATCACGGTGCCGGAAGGGGTGGAGTGATGTTTGTATTAGACCTGGAAAATCCAACCGATCCGGCCAATTATATTGATCGGGAGTTTTCGGCCGGCACGCCTTTCAATTGGCAAGATGAAGCCAGCGGGCAGCTTATGCAAGCAGTGATGGCCTATCTCCGGCAAGAGCCGACGCCGGAGCAGTTGCAGTTAGTCATCAAGTATTTGCAGTATTACATCCACGCGCCGGTGTGGCTCGACGGGGCGGTGATAGGGCCGATTGACCCGGAGATCGTGGCCGAGATCGTGGCATTGCGGGAGTTGTCGTTAAAAATGACCAACCTGGCAGAGGTCAATCAGTACATCTATCGGGCCTTGCGAGTTGCGATAGACCCGCTTTAGGAGAGATTTATGGCGAGCTGCGAGTTAACCGTCTGGCAGGCGGTGGCGTTGATTTGTTTTACAGCTTTTACATGCGTCGGTGCAGCCGGCGGCGTTCATTATTTGATGTTTAACAGAAAGGGAAAGGACGATTGATGGTAAGGTATGAATTTGCAGAACAGTGGAACATTCCGTGCGTGGTCATCCAGCCGGGGGACACGGCGGAGCATGTCATCAAGTTGTCCATTGAGGCGGAGGCCACTTATTTCGATGGGGAGGACACGAACTATTGTGTCCGCTTCCCTGACCGGCCGCAGGAACTCTATACCGAGGAGGCGTTGCGAAGGAGTGGATTTCCGAAGTGGTACGCGGCCAGGTTCCTGGTGAGTCTGGATTTATTGCGGGATGCCCTGGCGATGCCCCCTAAAACAAATGTGTTTAGCGTTCAGGATGCAGGGTTAGGGCAGGTCTATTTCTTCGTTGAACACCCGGATTTGCCGGAAGTGGACCGAGGTTCTGTGCCACCGGAGATCACTCCGTTCGTCGAGATGATCCACTATAAACGACCGGCCCTGTGGCTGCAATGGCACTGGAGTCAGGGTATTCCACCAGAGGCTACCAGCCCGGAGCAAGTCAAGCAGGCAGTCGCCAGTCAGCGGGCGAGTGAGTATGCCCGCGCTTTTGTCGCCGGCGATTTGGTGCCAGAGGGAAAACGGCACCTGGTAGCTCAAAATATCCAGCAGATTATGATCGATATTCACGCCGAAGCTATCGAACAGGCGGCGCAAATTTGCGAGACCGTGCCGGCCGGTAATCGAGAAACAGTAGCCAGGGCTATTAGGGGGTTGCTCCTGCGAGACCCGGAAGCGGATGATGGCTAAAAACGAAATCACATTTTTGAGAGTCGAAATAAAGCCGTGGAGTTTCCCTGGTGGCATAGCTTCCATCGAGTATCAACTTGAGGTAAAGGTGACGGTCGATGGTCAAGATCATTACGCTAAACGCGTAATACCCCCGGATCATTTGGAGTCGTTTTTTGATCAGATAATGGACGAAGTCAAAAGAGAAATGAAGCATTATCTCAAGGAGAGAGGGGAATAAAATGGCCAAAAAAGCGGACAGGTATACTGTGCAAGTGTGCCACACAAACGACCTCCCAAAAGTCTTCGAAGCGATCAATGCTTTGCAGATGCATTGGTTTTGCGTCAAATCATCAACCTCTCCCCGCGAGTGTGATGTGTACATCTTTTTCGATAAAGCCGGCCTCGATAATTACCTGAATGGTGTTTATGGCGCAGTTGAGGATGACACTAGAAGGCACATCTTGCAGGTCAAAGAGGGAGAGATCACCGCAGATGAGGCAGTCTCCCTCATCGAGGATATGTTGGCCTGGTAGATCAGTGTAACCCCAGGCCGGCCTAGATGCCAGCCTTTTTTGCTTATCGCGCATTGAAATTGACATCAAAGTCAACATTTGATAGAATCTGAGAACACACATGGAGGCAACACAATGGCAGCACTAACCAAAACCCTACAAATTTCAGATGAGGTGCAGGATGTTCTGCTCCGGCTCAAGGTTCAGCCGGTAGAGGACGCGTGGCACGTCAAGATCGAGGAGCAGCTCGACCGGCCGCTTTATCAGGCGGTTAGCAAGGTATTCAAGGCCCTGGGCGGCAAGTGGAACCGCTCTGCTCAGGCTACCGTTTTTCCTCACGATCCGCGGGCCGAGTTTGGGCAGGCGGTCGAGGGCCGCACATATGACGTGGTGCGCGATGGCTGGTTCCCGACCCCGGCGGCGGTGATCGACCTGATGCTGGATTTTGTCGATCTACCGGCCGGTGCCTACCTGGAGCCGTCGGCCGGCGAGGGAGATATTGCTGACAAATTAGTTCAGGAAGGCGTTTCGCGGCAGTCGATTCAATGTGTCGAACTGAACGAACGCCGGTCGGCTATGCTACGCGAGAAGGGCTATCCAGTGGTCGTGGCTGATTTTATGGCGTGGGACAATCAAGGTCACTATTTTGACCGTATCCTGATGAATCCCCCCTTCGAGAATGGTCAGGACATTCTGCATGTGATGAAAGCAGCCAGTTTATTGACCCGAGACGGATGGCTGGTGGCGGTGATGAGCGAAGGCGTCTTCTTTCGCAGCGATAAGAAGAGCCGGACATTCCGGGCCTATTGCCGGCTGCGTAAAGGTGTACGCAGTTTCAGGCTACCGGTTGGCTCCTTTAAGGAGAGCGGTACCGGGGTTGGGACCCGGCTGTTGGTGCTGGCTCCCTCCGAAGGGGCTATCGAGCAGGTGGCCGGGCTGTTTACCATGGAGCGGATCGAGAGGTAGCAGAGAATGGCTGACTTCGACATTGTCTACTCCAACATGCTCCACAATGCGGCAGTCAAGTGGGGCTTAGAGGAGATGGCCGGCCGGCCCTTGATTGGCCTGGCTCCCTATTGGGAAGACAAGGGGAAAGGTATCATCGGTAACCCCTATCAACCCAAACAAATCCCCCCGGTCGAGGTCATCCAGCCGGAGAGATTACCGGGTAATAGGATTGAGTTGTTTACCTTCAATGGCCGGTGGGGATTTAGCCTGAGTGTTACCTGTAAAACACGCAATTTCTGCTATGGCAACTTCCTAAAGTTCTGCGACCCTTACCCCGACCGGCAGGCCGCGCTGGAGGCAGCGGCGGCCAAAATCATCGAGGCAACCAAAGGCGATCCCAAGCTGACGGCCTGGGCCAAATCGCTGGCTCAGCCTAAACAAATTGATATGTTCGAATTGATTGGAGCTTGACACAATGTTTAATCATCAATATTGGATAAAAAAGTTTATGACCCAACCCGGCTATAATGACGCTAGCGCTTACGGCGTCGAGATCAACGAGTTGGACGACCTGACCGACGATGTGGAGTTTGTTGTCAAAGTTTTGGGGGTGCATCACCTAACCCCGGATGAAAACCGGAGCGGCCACCACCTCTACCTTGATGTAATTGATGCGGAAGGGCAGCGCATCAACGGTGCGACCGTGCTGGTTTTTATCAGCGGTCGGCAAGAGAAAGTAATTATTGAGAAACCGGCCAACGAGCCAGGCGGCAACCTTCCCTTGTGGAAACAAGATGTAGCCGCGACCGATGTCGTGATTATCCCGCCCAAAATCTTGCCCAAATCCTATGTGACCATCCAGGAGGTTAACGGGGTCACGACCTTGCACGCTGACGAACACGGCCAGGTCGGACACAATACCGTCGGCCACCATTCGTTTTATGTGGTCTTTCAGGTGGAGCCGGTGGGGGTGGATTCTATTTTCCTACCGTTCCCTGAACCTGAGCCGGCCCCCCTGCCCTCCCCAACACCTGAGCCAGCCCCCCAGCCGGATCCTAACGAAGAGATGTCGCTGGTCTTGACCCTGGCCAGCGATCTGTATCACCAGCGGGCGGTGCAGATTCTCCTGCTCCGCCTGGCGCATCGCTTGGAGCAGCGGGCGCTGATGCACGATCTCTCCCGCCTGCGCCGGGATGAGTTGGAGGGGTTTGCCCAAATCCGTCACATTCCCTACCAGCGGGATATGGCATCGCCGGAGTATCAAGCCTCACTCAAACGGGAGGTGGTAGGGTTGCACTGGAGCCGGAACCGGCACCACCCGGAGTTTCACCCCAACGGTTATGAGGATATGAAGCTAATGGACATCATCGAGATGGCGGCTGACTGGCGGGCCGCCGGCTACGTCTACAAAGATCAGGACTTCGAGGGGAATTTGGTCAAGTTATTCGAGCGGTTTGATATTGATCAGCCCGATCAGCAGATGATCCGGCTGATCCTGGCCGAGTTGGGCGAGGTGGAGGAGTAGTATGCCGAAGAAAAAATCTTATGTGACCGTGACCGATCAATTCTGTGGGGCCGGAGGTAGTAGCCTCGGTGCTACTGAGGCCGGGGCAGAGATTGCCTTGGCTTTGAACCATTGGGATCTGGCCATCGAAACTCATAATACAAATTTCCCTAACACTCTGCATGAGTGTACCGACATCAGCGCTTGTGATCCCCGGCGCTACCCCTCAACCGATATTCTTATCACGAGCCCCGAATGCACTAACCACTCTCTGGCCCAAGGCCGGAAACGCAAGATGCTGTACCAAGAAGACCTCTTTGGTGCGGCTCACATCGATCCGGCTGAAGAGAGGAGCCGGGCTACTATGTGGGATGTGCCTCGGTTTGCTGAATTCCACGATTACAATGTGATAATCGTGGAAAATGTTGTCGATGCTCGGCGGTGGTTACCCTTTGATAACTGGTTGGGAGCGATGCACTCGTATGGCTACAGGCATAAGATCGTCTATCTCAACTCTATATTTTGCCACCCAACTCCACAAAGCCGGGATAGGATGTATGTTGTTTTTTGGAAGAAGGGGAATCCGGCTCCGGATTTAGAGTTTCGTCCTCGGTCCTATTGCCCTATGTGTTCAGGTGAGGTCGATTCCGTGCAAAGTTGGAAAAGCGGAAGCCGGCAATGGGGTAAATATGGGGCGCGGAATCAATATATCTACTGCTGCCCCACCTGTGGGAAGGAAGTTACACCATATTATTACGCAGCAGCTAATGCTATTGATTGGTCGCTGTCGGCCCCTCTCATCAAAGATCGGACAAGACCGCTTAAAGAGAAAACGCTCAAGCGGATCGAAGCCGGTCTAAAAAAGTTTGCTGTTGATCCCGCTTTTTTGGTGAGAATGAAAGGGGATGTGGAATCGAGCGCAAAATCATTAGGCGATACCATCCCTACTCTGACCTCGGTCGGCGCGCCGTTCATTGTCGATCTGGGGCACACTCACGCCAAACATAACGGCAAATGCCATTCAATGGCCGATGGATTGCCTACTCAAACTGCCCAGCAAACCCAGGCAATGGTAATGCCCCCGTTTATAATCGAATTGAGAAACCACTCGACTAGTAAACCATTGTCTGATCCTCTGTCCACGGTTTGCGCCGGAGGTGGACATCATGGGTTGATTATGCCATTCGTCACCAGTTATTATGGCACAGCTACGGATGGGAAATCGGTTACGGAGCCGTTGGGTACGGTGACATCCAGAGACCGGCACGGTTTGGTTGTGCCTCCCTTCATTCTCAGCTATTACACTCGGACCAGTGGTCATGAAGCTGCTTTGGCCTCCCTTGCTGATGCTACTCCGACAATTCCCACCTGGCCGATTCATTATCTAGTCGAACCAGGTCAGATGCCTTCGGTCGAAGAGTGCGGGTTTCGGATGCTAAAAAGCCACGAAATCGGGTCGGCTATGGCCTTCCCTGATAGCTATCAGGTTCTGGGCACGGAGCGACAACGGGTAAAACAATATGGCAACGCAGTGACGCCTCCGGCGATGCGAATGTTGATCGCCAGGTGTTTGGCGTCTTTGGCAGGAGGAGGATATGGCGATGATCCTCACCTCCAGTGAACTGGCCACTATCGAGCAGCTCGACCGGCCCACGGCCATGAACTTTCTGGCGAAAGAGGTACGCACACGTGACGTGTTCGGCGTGAAGATTACGACCTCCCGCCATCGGCGCGGACCGGGAGCCGCGGTCGATCTGGTGAACTTCGGGCTGATCGTAGCCGGCAAGCCCAGGGCGGTCATCCGCTTTTCGCCGGCCCCGTTTGGTAACGCTCCGGTCATTTCCGCGATCGGTAAGCCTCTGGCTCAGCATGGGGCCTATCTGATGCGCCTGGCCGGGGTCGGGATTTCGTCAACAGACCTGGTGGCGTTCGTCAGGGCCTCGCTGTTGAAATTCCGGGCAGATCAGTTGCGGAAAGATCGGGATTTTCGGTACATCGTCTCCCTGGAGGAGCCAAAGGGGTGGTTGATCGAGGGAGTCAAACTATTCGAGGCCCCGGCCTACGCCGGTAAGGTGTATCAGACGGCAGGAGCGCTCAGTGCCGGCCGCTCTAAAACTAAATCCCAACCAACGCGCTACGTCGATCAAATCGGTCAGGTTCATTCGGTTTATCGGGGAGGGCAGAATATGTACCAAGCGGGGACGTTGCCGGCCGGGGTAAGATTGGTTGATTCGGGGTCGAAACAACGCTATGTGTTCGTGTTAGCTCCAGCCAACTCGCTGGAGTACAAAGCCTGGCGGGGCGTGTTGCCGGCTCACGTGGTCGAGCTGGCCGAGGATGAGGCGTTGAACATGCTGCAACCTCGTCTCCTGGCTGATCTTTCCCCCGACCTACCCCCTATCGAGTGGACGCGTTTAGTCGAGGGGCGCTTTAACTAACGTGCCTCGTTGCAGTTGTTGCAGTTGTTGCATTTTGCGGAGTTAGCCCAAAAGTACCTACTTTTGATTTCCCCCTAAAACAACTTTGCTGTTAAAATGCTAACATTGATTCAAGAAAACTTAATAAATAAGTGTCGCCAAGCAAAGCATTGCAATCACTTTAACGACTGCGCTCCAAACAAACAGGCCACCCTCCGAGGCCACCGGCTTGTTCTTCGGCT
>Ga0299906_10000429_pt1 | contig 39511 bp, 36 predicted proteins | sample RVTome_14_FD_200259 | JGI IMG/M metagenome (GOLD analysis project Ga0299906, IMG submission 200259) | Soil microbial communities from uranium-contaminated site in the Upper Colorado River Basin, Wyoming, United States - RVT145D125 (version 2) ... | reverse complement strand
CCCGCCACCAGCACGAGCTGGGCCGCGGAGGCGAGCCGGGTCACCGGCGGCAGCCAGGCGTCGCGCAGCGGCCGCACGTGGAAGCTCCAGCCCTCGTTGGTCTCGGGATGGAGCGCCGCCAGGCGCTCGCCGGCCGCGGTCACGGCGGCCTGCGCCTGCTCCGGGGCGACGCCGGGGGCGAGCCGGGCGATGACCTCGAGCTGGCGGCGGTCACGGCGCTCGGCCGCCGGGTCGAGGCGCAGCGGCGTCCACACGTGGCTGTCGTTCTGGAATTGGAACCCCGGCGGCATCACGCCCACGATCTCGTGGACCTCGTCGTCGAGCCGCAGGGGCCGGCCGATCACGTGCGGTTCGGCGGCGAAGCGCCGGGTCCACACGTCGTGGCTGATCAGCGCCACGCGCGGGCCGGCGGGCGCGTCCTCCTCGGGCAGGAAGTGACGGCCGAGCATGGGCGCCACGCCGAGCAGCGGGAAAAGGTCGGCCGACACCTGGTGGCCGCGGACGCTCTCGGGCTCCTCGTCCGACCGGAGGTTGAAGCCGCGCCAGGTGTAGGCGGCGGCGCCGGCGAAGACCGGGGCATCCTCGACGGCGTCGCGCAGATCGAGCGCGGAGACGGGGTGCCAGGTCTCGCCGCGGGCGGGCTGCGACGCGGTGACCGTCACCAGGCTCTCGGGCGCGGCGAACGGCAGCGGCCGCAGCACCATGCCGTAGAAGGCGGCGAAGAAGACGGCGTTGGCGCCGATGCCGAGGCCGAGGGTGAGCACGATGATCACGCTGGCGGCGGGACGGCGGCGCAGCGTGCGCAGGGCGAAGCGGACGTCGTGGGCGATGTTCATGGGAGGACTCCTCAGTCGTCCGCGGTGCAAGTCCCGGGCCAGGCCAGGGGCCGCCTCAGAATCGTGGTGCAGGCGGACTGCCCGCACCAATCGCCGTCCTGGGCCGTGTCCGGTTTTGGGACCGCGGTGTCGCGCAAACGAGCGCGGCGACTTCCTTATCCCCCCATCATCCGGCGCCACTCGTCGAGCGAGCCGACGCGCATGTAGAAGTTGTGCGCCAGCTCCTCGCCGATGGTGGAGGTCTCGCTGGGGCCGTAGTTGTGACCCGGGTAGAGCACGGTCTCGCGCGGCAGGCGCGCCAGCTTCCGGGTCAAGGTGTAGTACATCGCCTCCGGGTCGCCGCCCGGCAGGTCGACGCGGCCGCAGCCCTGGACGAAGAGGGTGTCGCCCGCCACCAGCCGGCCGTCGACGAGGAAGCACTGGCTGCCCGGGGTGTGGCCCGGGGTGTGGAGGAAGCGGATCTCGCGCTCGCCGAGGCGGACGACGTCGCCGTCGTCGACCTTTTTCAGGTCGCTGTCGGAGACGCCGGTGACGACCTTGAGGCCATGGGCCTCGTGCTTGTTGACGTAGATCGGCGCCGGCGACAGCTCGAGCAGCTTCGCCAGGCCCTCGACCTGGTGGCCGAAGAGGTCGCCGCCCACGTGGTCGGGGTGGTAGTGGGTCACCAGCACGCCCGCCACGTCGTAGCCGTCGGTCCTGGCCACGGCGAGCAGGTCGGCCACGTTCCAGGCCGGGTCGACGATCACGGCCTGGCGCGTCGCCGGGTCGCCGATCAGGTACATGAAGTTCGCCATCTGGGCCGCCACCGGGTGGGTCTTCGCCACCTGGCGGCCGGCGAGGAGCTGGCGCAGGTAGAGGTCGTCTGCCGGAGTCATCGTTTCACTCTATCAGCCGGCTCCGGCAGGCAAGCGAGGTCGGGCTTGTCGGACTCGTCCGACTTGTCCGACGCTTGCCGACCATGAGCGATCGCTCACCCCAGCGCCACGTCGAGGATCATCATCACCGTGAACCCCACGATCGTGCTCAGGGTGGCGAGGTCGGTGTTGTGGCCGCGCTGCGACTCGGGGATCAGCTCCTCGACGACCACGAAGATCATGGCGCCGGCGGCGAAGGACAGCGCGTAGGGCAGGATCGGGCGCGCGGCGAGCACCGCCGCCGCCCCCAGGACGCCCGCCACCGGCTCGACGACCGCCGAGAGCTGGCCGTACCAGAAGGCCCGGAGGCGGCTCATGCCCTGGGCCCGCAGGGGCATCGACAGCGCCAGGCCCTCGGGGAAGTTCTGCAGGCCGATGCCGAGAGCGAGCGCCATGGCCGTGCCCACGGTGGCCGCCGGCAGACCTGCCGCCACCGCGCCGAAGGCCACCCCCACGGCCAGCCCCTCCGGGACGTTGTGGAGCGTGATCGCCAGCACCAGCAGCGTCGAGCGCCGCCACTCGGTGGGGATGCCCTCGGCCTCCTCGCGCCTGGCGAACAGGTGGAGATGGGGCAGGGCCTTGTCGGCGAGCCACAAGAAGGCGCCGCCGAGGAGGAAGCCCACGGTGGGCGGCAGCCACTTGGAGCCGCCCATCTCCTCGCTGATGCGGATCGCCGGCGCCAGCAGCGACCAGAAGCTGGCGGCGATCATCACGCCCGCCGCCAGGCCCATCATGCTGTCGAGCAGCTTGCGGTTGGTCTGCCGGGTGACGAAGACCACCGCCGCTCCAAGGGCGGTCACGCCCCAGGTGAACAGCGTCGCGAGGAGGGCCTGGACCACCGGGTGCTGGCGCAGGAAGACGTCGATCATCGAAGGTCTCCTACGGCACGGTCAGCGGGAAGAAAATCGGCACCAGGATCACCACCAGCGCCAGGAACAGCAGCGTGAGCGGCGTGCCCACCCGCACGTAGTCGAGCGTCCGGTAGCCGCCGGCGCTCATCACCAGCAGACCGACCTTCTGGCTGAAGGGCGTCATGAACGCCGCCGACGCCGCCAGGCCCACCACCATCATCAGCGGGTACGGGCTCATGGCGAGCTGCTCGGCAGCGACGATCACCACCGGCGCCAGGATCACCACCGTCGGCGCCCCGTCGAGCGCCTGGCTGAGGAGGCTCGAGAGCGCCGCCAGCGCCGCCAGCAGGGCCCAGGGGCCGAAGCGCCCCGCCAACGCCACCACCGCCTCGGCGAGGAACGCCGCCGCGCCGCTCGCCTCCATGGCCACGCCGACCGGCAATATGGCGGCCACCAGGAAGAGCACCCGCCACTCGATGAGGCGGTAGGCCTCCTCCATCTTGAGGGCGCCGAAGAGCACGCTCACCACCGCGCCGGCGAAGGCGGCGATGTGGATCGGGTAGAAGCCGGCGGCCACCAGCAGAATCATCAAACCGAGAGCGGCCAGGGCGACCGGGGCCTTGTCGCGGCGCCGCGGCGTCTCCCCGGTCTCGGTCAGCACGATGAAGTCGCCGTCGCGGCCGAGATGGTAGATCTTCTCGCGCGGCCCGTGGAGCAGCAGGGCGTCGCCGAAACGCAGGCGCACGTCGGCCAGCTCGCGGTGGAGGAGGGTGCCGGCGCGCCACAGGGCGAGCACCTGGAGGCCGTAGCGGCCGCGGAACTCGAGCTCCCGCGCCGTGGCGCCGGCGGCGCTCGAGCGCGGCGCCACGACCGCCTCCGTCACCCCCACCTCCTCGGACTCGATGGCCCGCCGCGGCACGCCGTCCTCGAGGTGGAGGTCGCCGAGCTCGAGCAGGGCGATCAGACGCGTCGGCTCGCCCGCCACCAGGAGCTGGTCGCCGGCGCGGATCTCCTCCTCGGGCTCCACCGCCAGCAGCGCCGCCTGGTCGCGGAGGATGCCCACCACCGTCAGCCCCACCAGCTCGCCGATGCGGCTTGCGGCCATCGAGCGGCCCGCCAGCGGCGAGGTCTCCGGGATCCGCAGCACGTAGAGACGCTCGGCGAGGAGCTCGGGGCCCGGCACGTCGGAGCCTTCGACCACGAACGCCTTCTGGTCCCTGAGGTGCGGCAACTGCTCTTCGCCGCACAGCGCCAGGATCTCGTCGCTCGCGCGCAGCACCCGGTTGGCGAGACGCTGTCGCAGCAGGTCGCCGTCGCGGCGGATGCCGACGACCATGGCGCCGAAACGGTGGCGGAAGCGCAGCTCGGCGAGGGTGCGGCCGACGATCCCCGAGCCCTCGGTGGGGCGCAGCACCACGCCGCGGATCCGCGCCGACACGGCGCTCAGGCGGCCCGGCTCCATCTCCGCCACGGCGATGCCCTGGACCCGCAGCAGCTCGCTGAGGTCGTCGAAGCGGCCTTCCACGAGGAGATGGTCGCCGCCCCGCAGCGCGAAGTCCGGCGGCGGCGCCAGGTGCCGCCGGCCGCCGCGCTCGACCGCCACCACCTTGACGTCGAGGGTGGTGCCGAGGCGGGCGTCGCGCAGACTGCGGCCGTCGAGGCCGGAGCCGGCGGGAATGGCGATCGACGTCAGGCGCTCTTCGAGGCGGTAGGCGCGGCTCAACAGCGTCGACGCCCGCGCCTGCATGTCGGCGGCGCGCCGCGGCAGCAGGCGTCGCCCCAGGGTGAGCATGAAGACGACGCCGGCGACCAGCAGCGCCAGGCCGATCGGCGTGAAGTCGAAGAGGCCGAACGGCTCGTGGCCGTGCTCGGCGAGGGCTTCGGCCGCCAGGATGTTCGGCGGCGTGCCGATGAGGGTGGTCGTGCCGCCGAGGATGGCGCCGAAGGCCAGCGGCATGAAGAGCCGCGACGGCGCCACGCCCGAACGCCGCGCCAGGCTGGCGATCACCGGCAACATGACGGCCGCCGCCGCCACGTTGAACATGAACGCCGAGAGCACGCCGGTGACCGTCATCACCAGGGCGATGAGCGGCACCTCGCGGCCGCCGGCGAGGGCGTGAAGGCGACCGCCCACGGCGTCGGCGACGCCGGTTTGGAGCAGCGCGCCGCTGATGAAGAAGATCGAGAACATCGTCATCACCGCCGGCGACGAAAAGCCGGTGAACGCCTCCGCGACCGGCACGTAGCGGGTGAAGACGAGGACCAGGAGACCGAGGAAAGCGGTCAGCTCGACGGGGATCTTCTCCGTCATGAAGAGGTAGACCATCGCCGCGAGCACGAGGAACAGGAACGCGATCTCCCAGGTCACGGCCCAAGCATCCCACAACGCGGGGCTCCGCGTCATGCCTGGACGAGATCTTCGCGGATTGATCGGCGCGCCTGCGGCTCGACGGCGGTCTCCTCACAGGTGAGGGACGCTCTCCGGAATCCGGGAAAGTCCTCCTCAACCGTGAGGCGCGTCTTCCGAGATTCCGGAATGGGCTCCTCACACGTGAGGCGCCGCTTTCGGATTCCCGGAAGGGCCGCCTCACGCGTGAGGGACACGACCTGAGACTCTGAAGGGACCTTCTTGACCGTGAGGCGAGCGAGGAAAGTTTCTCGGAAGCCTCGCCTCACGAGTGAGGAGCGCCTTCCCGGATCCGGGAAAGGGCCTCCTCACGTGTGAGGAAGCCCCCTCCGCGGATCTCGAAAGCTGCTCCTCACGGGTGAGGAAGCCCCCCTTCCGCGAATCTCGAAGGCGGCTCCTCAGTGCCGGGGGCTCGCCTCCGATCATCCCGGAAAAGTGAACCGGGCCGATGCCGAGACGCTTCCGCCGAGGAACGAGTAAGCTGCTTCTTGTCAACAGGTTACGCCCGATCTCGAAGAGCACGCCCGGCGGCCGGTCCGCCGAAATCATCCCAGAAAAGTGAATCTCTTTTCCACGTCCTGGCGCTCGTCCCTACACTGGCCCCACGTTCGCGGAGACGCCGCGGGCGCACGGATCGCCGACAGGACGGAGGCTGCCGCGGCGATCCGGCAACCCGACCCCCTGGCGCCGTTGCCAGGGCCAAAGCAACCGGGAGCCGGCAGCCTCCGCCGGCTCCCACGAGGAAAGGAGGAACGCCATGTCAGTGGCGAAAACCTCGAAAATGTCCACGGGCAAGGAGAAGTCCGGCCGCTACCTGCTGGCCGTGATCTTCCTCCAAGGCCCCGAGATCGCGCAGAAGCTGCTCGATCTCTTCCGTCCCCACCAGTTGCCGGACGACCCGGAGCCCGACTTCTGGTGCACCATCCTCGCGATCGGCCGCAGGCTCAAGGACGCTATCGGGCGCGTCGTGGCTGCCGACAAGGTCCTCTTCGCCGCCAACGCCGCGCTCGAGGCGGCGCGCCGGGTGCGCGACGAGAAGGCCGTGATCCTGAGTCAGCAGATCCAGGGTCTGCGGCAAGCCTGCGCCGGTCTGATCATCAACTGCTCCGTGCAGCAGATGGGCTTCGACCAGCGGACGGCCCAGGATCCCGTGCCCCTCGTGATCCAGGCCGAACGTGTGGCGGACCATCTGCGCGGCCACGAGGCCACCGCGGACGGACGCCTGTTCGAGGGCGATCCGTTCGACCCCAAGGCGTACGCGTCCGCGGTGGAGAAGAGCGCCGCCGCGCTGCGCACGGCGCTCGACGACGTGGCCGCCGCGCGGCGTCTGGCCGAGAAGGTGATGCTCGAGAAACAGGCCGTGACCAAGGAGTATGACGACCTCTTCCTCCACGGTGCGCGGACGTTCGAGAGCTACTGCCGACTCGCGGGCAAGAAGGAGCTGGCTGACCGGATTCGTCCGTCGGAGGAGCGTCCTGGCGAGACCGAGGAGGAGCCGCCCGAGGTTTCCGATCCGGTCGTGGAGCCTCCGGCTCAGCCCGTCGTCGCCGGAAAGGAGGACGCTGCTTCGCCCAACTGATCTCGTCATGATCGAAAGGGCAGGCTCGTCCGAGTCGTCGCCTCGAGATCCCTTCGGGGTCGCCTCGCTCGTGGAGGCGGCCCCTTTTTTTCGGTCCCGCGTTCCCGCGAGAGCCGGGGTTGCCGGCCGCGGCGAACAGCTCCTCGTCTGGGCCGAACGGATCCTGACGGCGGGAAGCCTGGAGGAGACCTTCGCGGATTGACCACCTTGGGGCTCGGTGCTATCGGGCCTGCCGCTCGCGCAGCAGCGCGCGGCAGCTCGCGCAGAAGCGCTCCGACTTGAGGTCGATGCCCTCGACGTAGGTCGAGCTCGCCATCACGCAGCGGTCGTCGTGGCAGTGCACCAGGTCGTAGGTGTGGCCGAGCTCGTGGACCGCTTCCTTGAGCAGGCGCGCGAAGAGCAGGTCGCCGTCCGCCGGCAGGCCGTAGACCTGGTTGTCCAGGCGATGGAGCGAGACCACGGCGGCGCGGCCGCCGAGCTGGGCCTCGCCGAAGACGTAGGAGAGCACCGGAATGAAGAGGTCGACGCCGGCCACCCCGAGGACGCGGCGCGCCGCCGGCGCGTCGGCGAGCAGCCGCGCCAGCAGGACGCGCGAATTGTACTGGCCGCGCGGCGGCGGTCGCTTCGCGTCGGCCCGGAGGACCAGCCTGCCGCGGTCCTCAGGCCGCCTGCCGAGATCGTTGGCCGTAGTCGCCGGAGAGGATCCGGAAACGCGGGACGCGGCTGCGCGAACCGCCCGCCTGCCGGAGCATCGAGGAAGCGGAGACTTGGAGGACGTTGGCGGTCACCGCGGGCAGTGCGCCAGAGCGTCGGCAGGTTCAGGGCTTCCGTGCTCTCCGGAGCCTCGTAGCGCGTAGCAGGCCCGCGCCCGCCGTCACGGCAGGCCAGGCACAGTGACATCCTTCCGAATGGCGCACTCAATCGTGGCGGAGCATTGACAAGAGCCGGAGCTTCGGGTAAGGTCCTTCGCTCATGAACTCTGCCAAGGCCAGGTGTCTCGCTCGATGCAGCTCCCGTGGCTTCGGGGGCCTGATGAGGACTGCGCCATCGCCATGGCACGTCCAAACGTCGGCTCATCATGTCGCGGTCGACAGGCGGCATTGGCTAGCGTACGCATACGGCATCAAGACTGTCCCTGGGCCTCCGACACGTCGCAGAGCAGGCCGCTCACGTCTGCTCTGTTTCGAGACGGTGGAACGTCCAGATGACGCAAACGAGGAGGTCGGATCGTGACGCATATATCTTTCCCAGTCGGTGGCTATGAGGGCGCAATAGTCTGGAGGTTTCTTGACGGAGTGTCCTCAGCAGTTTCGGCGCGTATGCTCCGTGGCTCGCCACCGGGCGAGGAGAACCTTACGTTCTTGTTGTGCGAACTGCTGGACGCTAACACGACATCGCTTCACGCGTTGGCGTATCCGCTAGCGGAGGCACAGAAGGATCTACAAGCATCTGACTCAGGGATCGCAATCGACATAGAGTTCGAGACGCATGAGCACTCGAAGCACATCGAGTCGAAGTATTCCGGTGCAGACATTGGAATCGTGGTTACGATCAACCATCCGTTGTTGGGCAACTCTCGGAGAGGCATTCTCATTCAGGCGAAGCGCCTCTTCGGAAGAGGAAAGAGCCGGGAGTTCAGTTTCTTCTCTGAATACTCCAGCTTTGACAGGGGCCAGGCCGACTTCTTGAAAACCCTCCAGAACCGCTTCAGCGCGTGGAACTCAGTGTACTATCTTTGGTACAATCCGCCGTCGGTCGGATTCGCCGAACCGGAAGCGAAGACCATCAGAGCCTATGAAGCGCACAGCACCAATGGACTTCCGCACTGGGGCCGTATTCACCCCTTTCTCGATGAGCTGATAGGAATGGGGTTTCCTTGGTTTGGTAGTCCGAGGCCTGCGTCAACTGCCGATGAAGAAAAGGCTCGGGAGTGGCGGGCTACGCAACCAGCACTCCGAATCTCGGCACTGGATCCCGTCTTCTCGCTGTTCGAACATCGCCCACCTCGGTTGAAGGAACTCTATGATTCCTCTCTGGAGGATCGCTCGAGCTCACCCTCGTTCGCGCCGTTTGCGGACTTCTTCCTGCTTGCCCTTGCGAGCTCACGCTATGGCTCTGCCAACGACGATTGGGTGAGGCTGACGGAAGGACAGAAAGTCCCTATGCCACTGCCCAAAGAGCCCGATGAGAAGGCACTGGGTGCGCAGGGCAATTTCGACCATGCACCTATTCCTCGTCACACGATCAAGCTCACGGTTAGTAGTACGCTGCCGAATATTGGCTAGATTCCGATGGCTTCAAATCAGTCAATCGATCGTCACGATCCGCAGGTTGCCGCAGGCGTCTTTCGGGAGCTCGTTCCTACCCAGGCTGCTGTCGAAGTCGCACGTCTCTTGACGCGCGTGGTCCGGGCGGCGCATCAGCTCGCGCCGGCCTCTTGGACAGTGAACCTCTTCGCGCACAAGATTCGAGTCAACGTCGGTCAGGTCGAGATCTGCACGCTTCGCCAAGACACTTGCAAGTTGATCACCAGCGTCCCCTCATCCATACCTGAGCTTGACGGCTTGATGTTCCGACATGGCGAAGCGCCCGTCCATCCGTCTGTTCCCATCCCATCGGGCGTAGCGAGCTTCAATCTGAAAGTTTGCCGGCGCATTCCCGACGACCTCCTCACCGCCCTCGACTCATACGTCGCCGAGGCTGCGTCCCGCAAGCGAGGCTCTCCCTGGCGGCAGGCTTTCTCGCCCGGAGTGATGCTATTCCTCGAGCGCGACCTCGGGGAATCGCTCCCCCGTCCGTCATATCTAGGATCGCTGGATCCGATCTCGCCGCCTGCCGCGCCGGACGAAGTGCTGAGCCATCCTTCGTTGGTCGAGGGGGCGGTTCGGCGCGTTGAGGTCAACGCGTTCGAGCGCGACGCCAGAGCGCGCCGCCTCTGCCTCGATCATTACGGTCGCTCCTGCTCGGTCTGTGGCATGTCGTTCGAGACGACTTACGGAGCCGCCCTCGCAGGCTTCATTCACGTCCACCACCTCAGACCACTTTCCGAAGTCCGCGCGGAGTACGTCGTGGATCCCATCGCTGACCTTCGTCCTGTGTGCGCGAACTGTCACGCCGTCATTCACTCGACAAGGCCTCCGCTCACCATTCACGATGTGCGGACGATGCTGGCGAGAGGCAAGGCTTAGCTCCTCTCCCGGCCATTAGCGGTCGAGCTCTGGCATTTTGGTCTTACCTCGTCTTTCTCCTCGTCCAGTGTACGCCGAACGGCTTTCGCCTTCACTCATGGTCGAGATCCTGCACGTCACATGCCGAAGTTCAAGCCGCCAAGAGCCGGGGTTTACGTAACGTACGTAACATCATAAACGTCGCCTGGCATTAACCCAGCCGGATTGCCGTGGGGATCACCCAACCGCCGGTACCCGGCCACAGCCAGGTCTGCGAGGTCCTGGGCACCTCGGGTCTCGGTGAGACCTTACTGGGGTTGTCGATCGGGCTGGTCCAGTCGAGGTAGCCGCCGTGAGCTTGGAGGCGCCAGTAGGGTATCCAGGGGCCAAGCTCGCGATCACCGCTTATCGCCCGCAAGATATCGGTGATTGGCTCATGCCCGAGGGCCTCGGTGCCTCGAGATCCCGCAGCAATACTGCTATTCGCATCGATGACTCGCCATTGATGAGGTTGGGCGACGGTCTCGAGGCGTTCTCGGAGCTGCCTGCAAGCAGCCCTGATGTCGCTATCGACGGCAGCGATCGCCTGCCAGTTCTCGTGCCGAAGGTCTTGGCTCAGAACGGACCTATGGAGCAGGGATCGTAGCGGATCAAGCCACTCAGTGAGCTCATCCAGAACCCTCGCCAAGTCCTTCAGCGGGACACCATCTATATAGGGCAGGGAGACGACTGACAGTTCAAAGATGCGCTGGCTACCGGCTTCTCCCATTTCTCTGTCTCTTGTGCCTACGACGTTAACGACACCGCCCAACAGACCGTCGACCAGTAAGTGATCGGTCCAGCCCACTGCCGTTTGAGTGCAGCCAACGAGCGGCGCACCAACTACCAGGAGTCTTCCTTTCTGCAAAAGCGACAAGGCTTCCGTTGCAAGAAAGGAGGTGACTTCCTGGGGCAACGGATTCGCCCACCCGACAGCGACGGTCCACTCGTTGCCCTTCGGCGAGGTGGCTCTAGTACCTGCCGTCACCGAGTAGCCATGGCCACCGAAGCAGCCCGGTCCCCCATAGTCGATGTCCATCGGAGTGATCACCATTCCCTCTCCGATCTCACCTTTCCATTTTACGACTACGGTATCGAAGAGAGGGCAGAAGACTCTCGCCCAAAGGCCGATCTGATCCACGCTCCATGCATCGACGGCGATCGCGGCGGTTGGGCGAGACCGCACCGCTGCAGCACTCCGGAGAAACCCTCCTCGAGCCCAAAAGTCAAGAAACTCGGAGTGAGGAGCGCAAGGTTTGTTGTTCTCCCACTCTTCCCACCACCGAAGAAGAGGTCCCATCTGCTCGGCAATGACCTCCCGAACCGAAGTCCTCTTGGCCTTCTGTGCGAGTTCTGCCGCCTCGGCGGAACCCAGCCAGCCCAGAAGGGGTTGTATGCGCTCTGTCAGGTACTGACTGAAAGCCCTCGCTCTTGCAGCGGAGGCGCCCGTGGCGCGAGGGTCCTCCCGAAGGGAGTCTACGAGAGTGAGCGCCTGCTCGGGATGGCCCCCAAGGTAGAGCGCTTCGGCCTCTAGTAGCCAGGCCGGCAGGCCTACCTCTGCCGAAAACCGGGGATGAGCCATGGCGGCCTCGGACCTGACGAGGCGGCAGAGAGAGGCCGCTTGGGTGAAGCGGTTCAATTCGAAAGCGGTTCTTGCTCTCCACCAACGGACATCAGCCAGGTACAGCTCGATGTCGCCCTGTAACGCGGGGCGTTTCTCGAGAGCAAGGGCCTCGGCCTTCTCCAGCACATCCAGAGCCTCGCGAAGTAGCTCAGTGACAACCTGTGGCGACGCCGGGGGACGACCTGCGAGGCGGAAGAGAATCCGCCCTCTACTGAAGAGGTAGATAGCCCGCCGAGTCTCTGCATCTTCGGCAGAGGCCGCCGGTCTCGCCCGCTCGGCCCATGAAGCAGCGTTGCCCAGATAGCGCCGAGCTTTCTCCGCAAGGCCTGCGACGGCGGCGAGCTCTGCCGCTTCGAGGGCAATGCCTGCCGCTCTGGAAACATCTTCAAGTTCCGTGGCGAAGTCGTGCGCCAACTCGCAAATTACCAGACGCCCTTCGGAAGCATCGCTGTGCCCGAGCTCACCATCAAGTTCTTGAAGTACCAGCAATGCCCACCTTCGGTCCAGCCCCTCGTTGGTGACAAGCTCGCGGAGGAAAGCGCAGAAGGAGGAAACGTCGGCAGCCGTCGCCCTGCCCGCCTTCCAGCGGGTCCTGAGAAGAGCAGTTGAAATCACTAAGCGCGCCTGAAGATCGCCACATGACCGGGCGCGTTCCAACCGATCCCCTAGCGAGGCCAGCGCCTCTTCGGGCTTGTTCTGCTGCCAGTAGGCGTGGGTCGCGAAGAGCAGAGCGTCTACCCAGTCGGTCGTCCCTTCTTCTGTAATGCACAGAGCTTCCTCCGCGAATTCGATCGCCGCGGTGGCATCCTGTTCGAAGAGCTTCAGCCGAGCCTTCTCTACGGCCAGGTGTGCGGGAGCGATGATGAGCCTGTCCTCCAGGACTTTCAGATGGTCCCGGATGCGGGAAACTACCGCTTCCGCTTCCTGGTTGCTCAGTTTCTTTGTCGGCAAGTGATCACCCCAGGCGCGCACTGCTTGCCGGCGTGCGCGACTCTCGAGCGTCCGATCACCAGCTTTCAGCGCGAACGCGGCAGCCTCTTCTGCGAAAGTGGCGGCGGCCTCGAAATCGAGGTCATCGAGGGCCTTCCACGCCGCCTCAAGACGCTCCTTCCCTTTCGCTGAGAGAGTGGCTGATGCACCACCGTAGCGACTGCCCACCTTTTCAATCAGGGCCACGGAAAACGTCGCCGAAGCCATTGCCGCGAAAGCCCTCCAGCGGTCGTCCTTGCCCTCCACCAAGTCGGAGAACGCCTTGACGACGAGGGCGTCGGGCGGCCGGGGGCACTCCTCGACGGCGCTGAGAAAGCCGGCAGCCTCGTTCTCGACGCCAAGAATCTTGTCCGAGTGCGAGAGCACCTCGCGGGCGATAGCAGACTCCAGCGACGCCCACACCTCTTCACCGGAGGCAAGATCAGCGCGCAGGATCTTCGGCACAATCCTTCCCACACCATCCGGCCGCACCACCTTGATTCGTGCCGCCCATGCCTTCTCCTCTTCCACCGCGAGGGCCTCGACCGCCGCATGCAGCTTTGCGGACGTTCGGAAGACGCGCCATCGCGGTATCCTCGGCGTCTCGACCTCGGATGGCGCGGCGCCTGAAGGAACTAACTTCCCCGGCTCGTAGTAGTGCACTTGGAGAGGCACGACGAGATCGCCGTAGGAGCCGCCGCGACCGGGAAACCCGCCGGCGATCCCGACCAGCAAAAGATGCCGAGGCTGCCAGGCGGCGATCAGGTCGCGGGTGAGATTGAGGGCCGGAATCTGTCCCATGTCGTTGGCACAGGCGCAGACCACTACTACCTCGGAGCCGTCATGGCACTTCACGAGCGCCCGGAAGTAGTATCGGATGTCCCGGTCGCCGAGTTGTACCTCTTCGGTGATTCCAAGGACGGCCCGGAGAGCCGCCAACTCGTCGCGCAGCGCGGTGACGATCCCGAAGTCGGCTTGGTGGGTGCCTGACTCAGCTTCCCGCTCCACTTTCATTCGTCCTTCCGTCGATGCCAGACTTGGCTGCATAAAGCGTGAGAAGTTGCTTTGCCAACTCGGCCGTCGTACGATCCTTCAGATCGGAGCCTGAGTCCGGAATGTTCGCGATGACTTGGACGGCCATGCCAACGGCATTAATGCGTTCGAGAACGACGACATAGTCTTTGGACTGACCGAGCACCGAGCGGTAGATCAGGAGCAGGGATCCACCGATGAAACTGATCAGGACGCCAGACGCGGCGGCGACGATGGAAACTGGCAACTTTTCGGGGAACTGGAAAGCTTGGTAGAGACCGTAGAGGATGAACCCGAAGCCACAGACCATTACGAGAAGTGTAAGCCAGTAAATCGAGCGCACCTGAGCAAGATTGCGGTCAAGGTAGCTCTCCAACTTGGTGCGCGCGAGGTCCCAGGCGAATTGTGGTTTCTCAGGATGCTCGAGAACTCGCTCCTGTACAGTTGCGATTTCATTCTGCCGAGCCTGTTGGTCAAGAAGATTCTGGTACGCGACCACACCCATTGCAAGGATGGCCGCTATGGCACCCAGGATAGCACCGATTGTTTCAGCAATGTTCTTGTCGATAATGCCTGGACGAGAGAGCGCCACTGTGACGGGCGCCACGAACACAGAAGCCAGCGCGACAACAATCGCAAGACGTGTCTTTTGTTCACGTGTTTGCCAGGCCCTTAGAAGAGAGCCTGTGAACGAGATGTACGGGTCGAGGAACATAGCATGTCCTTCTGCCGCGTCGAAGCAGCTATGCTGCCAATCTGGCGGAATAGCTACTGCGGAAGCCGCCTGCGCTCGAGTACGGTACAGGAGGTCTCCCACCGTTGTCAACGTCGGGGTCTACTCACAAGTGAGGGACGGTCGCCGGAAGGCACTGGCGGACAAGCCGCCAGTGGTACCCCCCTCTATCACGGTCTACCACCTGCCTTTTGCCGCTCGCGCAGCAGCGCGCGGCAGCTCCCGCAGAAGCGCTCCGACTTGAGGTCGATGCCCTCGACGTAGGTCGAGCTCGCCATCACGCAGCGGTCGTCGTGGCAGTGCACCAGGTCGTAGGTGTGGCCGAGCTCGTGGACCGCTTCCTTGAGCAGGCGCGCGAAGAGCAGGTCGCCGTCCGCCGGCAGGCCGTAGACCTGGTTGTCCAGGCGATGGAGCGAGACCACGGCGGCGCGGCCGCCGAGCTGGGCCTCGCCGAAGACGTAGGAGAGCACCGGAATGAAGAGGTCGACGCCGGCCACCCCGAGGACGCGGCGCGCCGCCGGCGCGTCGGCGAGCAGCCGCGCCAGCAGGACGCGCGAATTGTACTGGCCGCGCGACGGGTCGAAGGCCGTCTCGGGGTCGAAGAGCGGCGGGTGCTGCTCCACGGGCAGGCCGAAGATCTCCGTGAGCCTCGCGGCCAGCGGCGCCAGCAGCGACGACCGGGCGCCGCAGTAAATGGGGACGAGACGCAACACCGCACGCAACCCGAGGGCTAGCGGCCGAGGCCGTACTTCCGGATCTTGTTGTAGACCGTGGCGCGGTCGACCTGCAGGATCTCGGCCGCGCGGGTGACGTTGCCGCCGGTCTCGGCGAGCACCGACGCGATGTGCCGCCGCTCGGCGTCGGCGAGCGAGCCGAGGCCCGCCGCCGTCATGCCGGGCTTCCTCACCGGCAGGTCCCCGGGACGGATCAGCGGCGGCGTGCCGACGACCATGGCCCGCTCGACGGCGTTCGAGAGCTCGCGCACGTTGCCCGGCCAGTCGTAGGCCACCAGCAGCTCCATCGCCTCGGGGCTGATGCCGGTGATGCGCTTGTCCATCTGGCGGGCGAAGCGCTCGAGGAAGTAGCCGGCCAGCAGCGGGATGTCCGAGCGCCGCACGCGCAGCGGCGGCGCCTCGATGGTGAAGACGTTGATGCGGTAGTAGAAGTCCTCGCGGAAGCGCCCTTCTTCCACCGCCTTCTCGAGGTCCTCGTTGGTGGCGCAGATCACCCGGAAGTCCACCTTGATCGGGCGCGAGCCGCCGATGCGGGTGAATTCCTTGCTCTCGAGCACGCGCAGCAGGTCGACCTGCATCTTGGGATCGATGGCGCCGACCTCGTCGAGGAAGAGGGTGCCGCCGTCGGCCATCTCGAGCTTGCCCTTGCGGCGGTGCTGGGCGCCGGTGAAGGCCCCTTTCTCGTGACCGAAGAGCTCGCTCTCGATCACGGGCGGCCCGCCGCCGAGATCATGGCGCGGACGACTTCGCGCAGCGGCTGATCGGCCGTCCCGACGCCCTGCGTCTGCCCCGCGCCGGGGACCGCCTGGAGCAAGGGGAGACGGGCTGGCGCCTGGAAGCCGGCGGTCACGGCCTCGACGTGCTCTCGCCGGTGGCCGGCGAGGTCGTGGAGGTCAACGAGGAGGCCGTGCGAGCTCCCGAGCTGACGTGCGAGGAGCCCTACGGCCGCGGCTGGCTGCTGAAAGTGAAAGCGCAGCGCGCCGGCGCCGTGCTCGCCAACCTGCTGCCGGCGAGGCTCGCCCGCGACTGGACGCAGGAAGCGGCGCGCCGTCTCGACGCCCTGATGAGCCCGCAGCTCGGCGCCGTCCTCCAGGACGGCGGCCTGCCGGTCAGCGGCTTTGCCCGCCAGCTCGCGGGCGAGCGCCGGCACCAGCTCGCCGCCGAGCTCCTGCTGACGGCGGAGGGCGAGGACCAGGAAGTCACCTCCTGACCCGCCGTCTCCTCCGTCGTCCTCCAGCGCCCGGCCCTCTTGGGCCGGGCGCGGAGGTTGAAGAGGAGCGCCGCCCAAATTGCGCTGGGCCGGTGTACCATGGATGGGTTCACCCCGAGGACGCACGAAGGACGAAGGAGAGCTGATGAAGAAGCGGTCTGTTCTCACCCCGACACTGCTCGCCGTCGCGCTGGCCCTCGCCGGCTGCGGGCGCCCCGGCGACGGCGGCGGGCGCACGCTGATCCAGAACAAGGGTTCCGACACCCTGGTCAACGTGGCCCAGGCCTGGGCCGAGAGCTACAAGGAAGTCAACCCCGAGGTGGCCGTGGCCGTCTCCGGCGGCGGCTCGGGTACCGGCATCTCGGCGATGATCAACGGCACGGTGGACCTCGCCAACTCGAGCCGCCGGATGACGGAGGACGAGCTCGCCCTGGCCCGCCGGAACGGCGGCGCCGAGCCGATCGAGCACGTCGTGGGCTACGACGCGCTGGCGGTCTTCATCCATCCCACCAACCCGATCGAGGCGCTGACGATCGCGCAGCTCGCGGCGATCTACGGCGAGGGCGGCGACGTCGAGAGCTGGAGTCAGCTCGACGCCCAGGTGCCCGGCTGTTCCAGCGACGAGATCGTGCGCGTGAGCCGCCAGAACAACTCGGGGACCTACGAGTACTTCAAGGAAGCGGTGCTCGGCGACGCGCGCGACTACAAGCTCGGCTCCCGCGACATGCACGGCTCGAAGGACGTGGTCGACCTGGTGCAGAACACGCCCTGCGCCATCGGCTACAGCGGCCTCGCCTACGCGACGACCGAGGTCAAGACGGTGTGCGTCGCGCCTGAAGCAGGCCAGGGGTGCACGGCCCCGTCGGTCGAGACGGCGCTCGACGGCACCTACCCGATCGCCCGCCCGCTCTTCATGTACACCCGCGGCGAGCCCGAAGGCGCCCTCAAGGAGTACCTCGACTGGATCCTCAGCGACGAGGGCCAGTGCATCATCTTCGACAAGGGCTACGCGCCCGTGCGCGACGTCGACTGCGCCGCGGCGCAGGAGCAGGCGGGGACGGAGGTGGACGAGGAGGCGGGGGAGTGAGGACCCCGCCATGAGCCATTACCAGGAGCGGCTCGAGCAAGACCTGCGAGAAATCCGCAACGAGATCGAGGACGTGGGCCGCAAGGTGGCAAAGGCGGTCCACGACGCCGTCCACGCGCTGCTCACCGGCAACCGCGAGCTGGCCTACGCGACCGTCCTCGGCGACCACCCGGTGAACCGCCAGACCCGGCGCCTCGACCGCCGCTGCCACGCCTTCGTGGTGCGGCACCTGCCGAGCGCCGGGCACCTGCGCTTCGTGTCCTCGGTGCTGCGGCTGTCGATCGCGCTCGAGCGCATCGGCGACTACGCGGTGACCATCGCCCGCGAGGCGGCGCGGCTCGGCGCCAGGCCGCCGGCGGCGGTGGCGCGCGACGTCGAGCTGCTGGCGAGCCAGGCCGAGGGCGTGCTCGAGCAGGCGCTGGCGGCCTTCCTGGCGTCCAACGCCGAGCTCGCCCGCGGCACCGCGAGCCTCTCCGACCAGGCCGACGTGACCTTCGAGAAGGTGTGGAACGACCTCCTCGCCGAGGGCCGCAACGGCGCCCATCCCCTGGTGGCGCTCTTCGCCTACCTCGAGGTCTTCGAACGCCTCAGCCGGGTGGCCGACCAGGCCAAGAACATCTGCGAGGAGACGATCTTCACGGTGACCGGCGAGAGCAAGGCGCCCAAGGTCTACCGGGTGCTCTTCGTCGACGAGACGGACGACGGCCCCACCCAGCTCGCGGTGGCCTTCGCCCGCAAGGCCTTCCCCAAGAGCGGCCGCTACGCCAGCGCCGGCTTCGCGCCGGCGGAGGAGCTCGACGGCCGCTGCGCGCGCTTCCTCGAGGAGAGGGGCTACGGCCTGGCGGGCCTGGCGCCGAAGCGGCTCGAGGCGGCGGCCGAGGAGCTGGCGGCGAGCCACGTGATCGTGAGCTTCGCCGGCGACGTCGCCGGCCACCTGGAGGTGCCCTACGAAACCGTGCTGCTCACATGGGAGGTGCCGGACCCGCGCCGCGACGTCGAGGCGGCGCACCAGGAGATCCGCCACCGCCTGCGCGAGCTGATGGAGACCCTGCGCGGCGAGGAGGCGGATTGAGATGGGCGACCGTCGCGCCCTCGACCGTCGCGCCCTCGACCGTCGCGACCGTGCCTGGTGGATCGACAAGGGCGTCCGGTACCTGGTCTTCGTGGGCGGCATCTCGGCCGTCGTCTTCATCATCGGCATCTTCGTCTTCATCACCCGCGAGGGGCTCGGCTTCATCACCGGCACCCTCGACGCCGGCGAGTTCTTCGGCTCGCCGCGCTGGCGCCCGACCTCGCACCACAACCCCACCTACGGCGCCCTGGCCCTGATCGCCGGCACCGCCAGCGTCACCGGTCTGGCGATCGTGGTGGCGGTGCCGTTCTCGCTGGGGGCGGCGATCTACGTCGCCGAATTCGCCCACGGCAAGACGCGCGAAGCGCTCAAGGTGCTCGTGGAGCTGCTGGCGGCGATCCCCTCGGTGGTCTGGGGCTTCATCGGGCTCTCGATCATGAACCCGCTGATCATCCGCCTCTTCGACGTGCCGGTGGGGCTCAACGTGCTCAACTCCGGCCTCATCCTGGGGCTGATGGCGGCGCCGATCATGACGACGATCGCCGAAGACGCCCTGAAGGCGGTGCCCGACGCCTACCGCGAGGCCGCCGAGGCCCTCGGCGCCACCCGCGCCGAGACGGCGTTCCGGGTGGTGCTGCCGGCGGCCAAGAACGGCCTGGTGGCGGCGGTGCTGCTGGGAGTGGGGCGCGGCTTCGGCGAGACCATGGCGGTGCTGATGGCGAGCGGTCACTCGATCAACCTGCCCACCAGCGTCTTCGACTCGGTGCGCGCCCTGACCGCGACGATCGCCGCCGAGCTCGGGGAGACCGCGGTGGGCTCGGACCACTACCGGGCGCTCTTCACCCTGGGGATCCTGCTCTTCGCGGTGACCTTCGTGATCAACCTGACCGCCGACCTCATCGTCCGGGGCGTGGGTCCCTCGGCGATCCGGATCGCCAAGCGATGACGACGTCGTTCGCGGCCACCGAGCTCAACGTGCGCAAGCGCAAGGTCGAGGGGCTGGTGCGCGTGCTCTTCGGCCTGATGACGGTCCTGCTCATCCTGCCGGTGATCGTGATCCTGACGGTGCTGGTGGTTCGCGGCGGCCCCGCGCTCTCGCTCGAGCTCCTGCTCACCGAGCCCAAGGACGGCATGACCGCCGGCGGCATCATGCCGGCGCTGGTGGGCACCGTGTGGCTGGTGGCGGTGGCGCTGCTGGCGTCGGTGCCGATCGGCGTGGCGGCGGCCGTCTACCTCAGCGAGTACGCGTCCGACAACCTGCTGACGCGTCTGATCAACCTGGCGATCATCAACCTGGCAGGGGTGCCGTCGATCGTCCACGCGCTCTTCGGCGTCGGCGCCTTCGTGCTCTTCTTCGGCTTCGGCACCAGCATCCTCGCCGCCAGTCTGACCCTGGCGATCATGACCTTGCCGGTGGTGATCGTCTCCACCCGCGAATCGCTGCAGGCGGTGCCGCGGGCGTTCCGCGAGGCGTGCTGGAGCATGGGGGCGACGCGTTGGCAGACGATCCGCCGCGTGGTGCTGCCGAACTCGATCAGCGGCATCCTGACCGGCGTGATCCTCGAGGTCTCGCGCACCGCCGGCGAGACGGCGCCGATCATGTTCACCGGCGCGGCCTTCTTCCTGCCGTTCCTGCCCCAGAGCGTCTACGACCAGACCATGGCCATGTCCCTCCACCTCTTCGTGATCTCCACCCAGGTGCCGGGGGTACCCGAGGAGCTGCCCTTCGGCGTCGCCTTGGTCCTGATCGCCATGGTGCTCGCCATGAACTCCCTGTCGATCGCCTTCCGCACGTACCTGCGCGGCAAGAAGAAATGGTAGAAGCGGCGAGCGTCAAGGTGAAGGTCCGCGATCTCGAGATCGCCTACGGCGCCAAGGTGGCGCTCACGGGCGCGAGCTTCGACGTCTACGAGCACGAGATCTTCGGCATCATCGGCCCGGCGGGCAGCGGCAAGACGTCGTTCCTGCGCGCCGTCAATCGCATGGACGAATTCACCTCGGGCATGCGGGTGGGCGGCGCGATCGAGATCGACGGCCGCGACGTGCGCAAGTGGCGCAACCTCTACGCGCTGCGCCGACGCATCGGCGTGGTCTTTCCGCTGCCGGTGGGCCTTCCCCTTTCGGTCTACGACAACGTGGCGCTGGCGCCACGGCTCGCAGGGACGCGCAAGCGCGCGGATCTCGACCAGGTCGTGGAGCGCTGCCTGCGCCGCGCGGCCCTGTGGGACGAGGTCAAGGACCGCCTGGGCGCGCTCGGCAGCCTCCTCTCCGGCGGCCAGCAGCAGCGCCTGACGATCGCCCGCGCCCTGTCGCAGGAGCCGGACCTGCTGCTGCTCGACGAGTTCTCGATCGCCGTCGACCCGGTGACGACGATGCGCATCGAAGAGGTCTTGAAGGAGCTGCGCCGCGAGATGACGATCGTGCTGGTGACCAACCTGGTGCAGCAGGCGCGCCGCCTGGCCGACCGCACGGCGTTCTTCCTGAGCGGCGAGCTGGTGGAGGTGGGTCCGACCGAAAGCTTTTTCACCGGCGAGGTGAAAGATCAACGCACCCGCGGTTACGTGGAGGGACGCTTTGGCTGAGAAAGCGGCTGAGGACGCTCCGCGATACGCGATCGAGACGCGCAAGCTGAACCTCTGGTACGGCACGTTCCAGGCGCTCGTCGACGTCGACCTGCGGATCATTCGGGGGATCGTCACGTCGATGATCGGTCCTTCGGGCTGCGGCAAGTCGACGTTCCTGCGCAGTTGCAACCGCATCAACGAGCGCCTCGGCTACGTGCGCACGACCGGCTCGGTCGAGGTTTTGGGCCGCGACGTCTACGCCGGCGAGGTGGAGATCGTGCAGGTACGCAAGCAGGTGGGGATGGTCTTCCAGCGTCCCAACCCGTTGCCGTTGTCGATCCGCGACAACGTGCTCTTCGGCTTCCGCACCCATACGCCCCACTATCGCCGGGTGCCGAAGGCGAAGCGCGACGAGATCGTGGAGCAGGCGCTGCGCCAGGTGCTGTTGTGGGACGCGGTCAAGGACCGGCTCGACCGCCGGGCTGGCGAGCTCTCGCTCGAGGAGCAGCAGAAGCTCTGCATCGCGCGTCTGCTGCCGGTGAAGCCCTCGGTGCTGCTGATGGACGAGCCGTGCTCGGCCCTCGACCCGGCGGGGACGGAGGCGGTCGAGGAGCTAATCTGGGAATTGCGCGGCGACTACACGATCCTGATCGTGACCCACAACATGGCGCAGGCGCGCCGCGCCAGCGACGAGTGCGTCTTCATGTTGCTCGGCAAGGTGATCGAGCACGCGCCGACGGACGAAATGTTCGTCACCCCGGCGCACAAGGAGACGGCGGATTACATCGAGGGGCGGTATGGCTGATGCGTTCCCCTCCTGGTCCCATCTTCATCTTCATCTTCATCTTCATCTTCATCTCTCTTCTGCCTTTCTCTCTTCTCCTCTCTTCTCTTCTGGATGGCATGGAGGAGGAGGAGGAGGAGGAGGAGGAGGAGGAGGAGGAGGAGGAGGAGGAGGAGGATAAGAGAGATGAAGATGAAGATGAAGATGAAGATGAAGATGAAGATGAAGATGAAGATGAGGATGAGGAAAAAGAAGAGATTGAGGAATCCCAACCATGAAATTCTCCCACGAAAACCTCACAGTCTACCAACGCTCCATCGCCTTCGTAGCCTGGAGCCAAACCCTTCTAGAGCCGCTCCCTGTCCGCCTTTCAGCCCGCGATCAGCTCGATCGCGCCTCGACGAGTATCCCGCTCAACATCGCCGAAGGCAACGCCAAATCCTCCAACAAGGATCGTGCGCGATTCTGGCAAATCGCGCTCGGCTCGACCGTGGAATGTGCTGCGGTGCTCGATGTCCTCGTTGCACGGAGGCTGGCGACAGCGCAGGACGTGATTGTGGGCAAGGAGTTGCTCTATGAGATCGCTTCGATGTTGATGGCGCTGTTGAGGAATCTGGGGACTCGGGTCGCAGGAGGGGAGTGGGTTGCGGAAGAGGATTAGAAGAGGAGGGGAGGAGAGGGGAGAAGAGGGGAGAAAGGCAGAAGAGAGATGAAGATGAAGATGAAGATGAAGATGAAGATGAAGATGAAGATCTAAGGCAGAAAGGCAGAAGACATGCCCCTGCTCTACCGCTCCAGCCGACGCTACCTGCTGCGCCATCCCTGGCAGATCGGCCTCTCGACGCTCGGCGTCGCCATGGCCGTCGCCGTGGTCGTCGGCATCGACCTCGCGAACGCCAGCGCCACCCGCGCTTTCCGCTTGAGCGTCGAAGGCGTGGCCGGACGCGCGACGCACGAGATCGCCGGCGGGCCCCAGGGGCTCGACGAGGAGCTCTACGTGCGCCTGCGCGTGGAGGAGGGCTGGCGACGCTCAGCGCCGGTGGTGGAGGGCTACGTCGCGTCGCCCCGTCTGCCCGGACGAGCGCTCCGGCTCTTCGGCGTCGACCCGTTCGCCGAGGAGCTCTTCCGCACCTTCACCCGCTCCCTGCGCGAGGGCGAACGCACCGGCGACCTCGCCGCCTTCGTCATCCGGCCCGGCGCCGTCATCGCGTCGACCGAGCTCGCCGCCGAGCTCGGCCTGGCGGTGGGCGACGCGTTCCCCGTTCGCGTCGCAGGACGCGAGCACGAGCTCGTCCTCGTCGGCCTCGTCGAGCCCGCGGACGAGCTGGCGCGCCAGTCGAGCCGCGACCTGCTGGTGGCCGACGTCGCCAGCGCCCAGGAGGTGCTCGGCCGCGTCGGACGGCTGACCCGCGTCGACCTCGTCCTCGACTCGGCGGACGACGCGGAGCGCCTGCGCCGTTCGCTGCCGGCGGGCGTCGAGCTGCGGACCAAGTCCGCGCGCTCCGGCACGCTCGACGACATGACCCGCGCCTTTCGGTTGAACCTCCAGGCCCTGAGCCTGCTGGCCCTGCTGGTGGGGGCCTTCCTCATCTACAACGCCATGACCTTCTCGGTGGTGCAGCGCCGCGCCCTGATCGGCACCCTTCGCGCCCTCGGCGTCACCCGCCGCGAGGTCTTCGCCCTGGTGCTCGCCGAGGCGGGGCTGGTGGCCGTGGTGGGCAGCGCCGCCGGCCTCGCCCTGGGGTTCCTCCTGGCGCAGGGGCTCCTCGGGCTGGTGGTGCGGACGATCAACGACCTCTACTTCGTGCTCTCGGTGCGGGAGGTCAGCCTGACGCTCGGCGGCTGGCTCAAGGGCGCGCTGCTGGGAGTGGGCGGCACCCTGCTGGCGGCCCTGGCGCCGGCGCTCGAGGCCACCCGGGCGCCGCCGCGCGCCGTGCTGCTGCGCTCTCAGGTCGAGCGCCGGGCGCGCCGCGCGCTGCCGCGTCTCACCGCCGCCGGCGCCGTCGTCCTGGCGGCGGCGGGCGTGCTCGTGGCGGTGCCGTCGAAGAGCCTGCCGCTCGCCTTCGCCGCCGTCTTCCTGGTGGTGATGGGGAGCGCCTGCCTGGTGCCGGGGCTCACCTTCGCGTCGATGCGCCTCCTGCGGTGGCCGATGGCACGGTGCTTCGGGGTGCTCGGCAGCCTGGCGGCGCGCGGCGTCGCCGCGGAATTGAGCCGCACCGGCGTGGCGGTGGCGGCGCTGGTCGTGGCCGTGGCCATGACGGTGGGCGTCAGCATCATGATCCGCAGCTTTCGCGCCACCCTCGTCGACTGGCTCGAGGTCACCCTCCAGGCCGACGTCTACGTCGCTCCGGCCGACGCCAGCGGCGGCCTGCGCGTCCTCGACTCGCGGGCCCTCGAGCGGCTCGCCGCCGTCCCCGGCGTCGAGCGCGTCACCACCACGCGGCGCGTGGAGGTGGGCTCGCCGGAGGGACCCGTAGCGCTGATGGCCCTCGGCGTCCAGCGTCCCGACTTCCGCATCTACTCCTTCGCCGCCGGCGACCCGGACGAGGCCTGGGAGCGTTTCGTGGCCGGCGACGCCCTCGTCTCCGAGCCCTTCGCCTTCCATCACGGCGTCGGCCTCGGCGAGAGCCTGGAGCTGGTGACCGACCGCGGCCCGCGCGAGTTCGCGGTGGCGGGCGTCTACTACAACTACGCCAGCGACCGCGGCATCGTGACCCTCCACCGCGACGTCTACGACCGCTGGTGGGACGACGACGCGGTCCAGTCGCTGGGGGTCCACGCCGCCGAGGACGCCGACCGCGAGGCGCTGATCGAACGGCTGGTCGCCGCCGGCGGCGACCAGGACCTGACCGTGGCGGCCAACCGCGAGCTGCGCCGCGGCGCCCTCGAGGTCTTCGACCGCACGTTCGTGATCACCGGCGTCCTGCGTCTGCTGGCGGTGGCGGTGGCCTTCATCGGCGTGCTCTCGGCGCTCATGGCCCTCGAGCTCGAGCGCTCCCGCGAGCTCGGCGTGCTGCGCGCCAACGGCCTCACGCCCGGCCAGGTGTGGGGGCTGGTCAGCGCCCAGACCGGCCTGATGGGGCTGGTGGCGGGAGCGCTGGCGGTGCCGGTGGGCCTGGTGCTGGCGTCGATGCTGATCCACGTGATCAACAAGCGCTCCTTCGGCTGGACGCTGCGGATGGAGGTCACGCCCGGCCTGCTCGCGCAGGCGGTGCTGCTGGCGCTGGCGGCGGCGGTGCTGGCGGGGCTGTGGCCGTCGTACAAGATGTCGAAGGCGTCGCCGGCGCTGGCGTTGCGGGAGGAGTGACGGTGGGAGGAGTGACGGTGAGGGGCGTGGCGATGCGCGAGGTCCTGATCCGTATCGCCCTCGTCGCCGGCTCGTGCGTCCTCGTCCTGCTGGTGGCCGAAGGCGTCCTGCGCGTTCACGCCGCCGTCGCCGCCCGCGGCGCCGGCAGCGTCGAGGAGCAGCTCGAGCGCTCGGAGCGCTCGGCGCTCGGGGACGCCGAAGACCGCCGCTTCGGGCTGCGCGGGCTGGTACGGGCGAGCCGTCATCCCGGCGTCGTCTACGAGCTCAAGCCGGGGCTGCGCGGCACTTTCCAGGGCCGGCGGATCCGGACCAGCTCCCAGGCCTTGCGCGACCGCGAGTACGAGCCGCGCAAGAGCACGGGCACGGTGCGGATCGTGGGATTGGGCGACTCGGTGATGTTCGGGTGGGGCGTGGACCGGCACGAGACCTACCTGGAGGTGCTCGAGCGCCGTCTCAACCAGGACGTCGGCGGCGGGCGGCGTTTCGAGGTCCTGAACTTCGCCGTCCCCGGCTACAACACGGCGATGGAAGTCGCCGCTTTCGAGCACAAGGCCCTGGCGTTCGCTCCGGACGTGGTGATCCTCCACTTCGTCGACAACGACCTGCGCCTGCCGCAGTTCATGCTGGCGCCGCGCGACGTCCGGACTTGGAAGCGGTCGTACCTCTTCGAGCTGATCGGCCGACGGCCCGGGATCCGGCCGTCCCTCGCGGAGGACGCTGCGGCCGACGGTCTCGTCGCCCATGGGCTCGAAGAGCTGCCACCGGAGGACCGGCAGGAGGTGCGCGAGCGCCATCGCCCGCTCGCCGGCGAGGCGGGCTTTCGCCGCGCCGTGGCGCGGCTCGCGGATCTCACCCGAGAGGCGGGTATCGAAGTCCTGGTGCTGCGCCTGAGCGACCAGAACGCCTATCGCGAGCTCGTCGACGAAGCGATCGCGCGGCACGGCTTCCACGCGGTGACGGCGGCGGGATACTTCCAGGCTCACCTGCGGGATTCAGTGAAGCGCAGCGGCAGGGACGCCTGGGCCGAGACGTTCTGGGTGTCGGACCGGGATCACCATCCCAACGCGCTGGGCCACCGGCTCTACGCGGAGGCGATCTGGAACGCGCTGGGCGAGATCGGCGTGCGGTAGGACCCACTCTTCCGAGGGCTGCGTCACAGCAGCTTGATCAGGGTGGCGATGGCGCCGATGCCGATCACGAGAAGCCCCCCGAGACGGATGAGGAGGCGCGTCTCGAGGTCTTTGATGTCGTGCTTGAGCTCGACCTCGAGCTCCTTGATGCGGGTCTCGAGCCGCGTCTCCAGCTCCTTGATGCGGGTCTCGAGCCGCGTCTCCAGCTCCTTGATGCGGGTCTCGAGCCGCGTCTCCAGCTCCTTCATGTCGCGCCGGAGGTTGGTCTCGAGCTCCTTCATATCGCGCCGGAGGTTGGTCTCGAGAAGCTGCTGATCCTGTTTGGTGACCATCCGCTCCTCGATCAGCGAGGCGATGGCCTCCACCTGGATCTCGGCCTGCTGTTCGGGAACGCCGGCGTCCCGGAGCTTCTTGACGTAGGCGTGAGTGTCGAAGGCGAGGGCGGTGGACATCTTGAACCTCTATCCGGCGGAAGTCTAGCACAGGGCCTTCATGGCAGGGGCGAAGACGGACGCCGGCACCTCACCGCTTCTTGAACGCCTCCTTGCGCAGGTCGAGCTGGCGCATCTTGGAGTAGAGCGTGCGCGGGTCGATGCCGGCCCGCTCGGCGGTCTTGCCGACGTTGCCGCCGTAGCGCTCGAGCAGCCGGCCCAGGTAGCGCCGCTCGAACTCCACCACCACCGCCTCGCGGCCCGCCTCGAGCGGACGCTCGAGCCAGTCCTCGAGGTCGCCGAAGAGCGAGCCTTCCTCGCCCGCGTCGCTCGGGCTGGTGATCCCCGAGATCTCGGCCGGCAGGTCGACGAGGTCGATCTCTTCGCCCTCGCACAGGAGCACCGCGCGCTCGACGACGTTGATCAGCTCGCGGACGTTGCCCGGCCAGGCGTACGAGCGCATGGCCTCCATGGCCGGCGCCGCGACGCCGCCGATCTCGGCGCGGCCGAGCTTGCGGACGAACTTCTCGAGGTAGGAGCTCACCAGCTCGGGCACGTCGTCGCGCCGCTCGCGCAGCGCCGGCACCGTGAGCGTGACCACCGCCAGCCGGTAGTAGAGGTCCTGGCGGAAAGCGCCCTCGCGGATCGCCGCGGACAGGTCGCGGTGGGTGGCGGCGATGATCCTCACGTCGACCTCCACGGGGGTCTCGCCGCCGAGGCGCTGGATGGCGCGCTCCTGCAACGCCCGCAGCAGCTTGACCTGGAGGTTGCCCGGCATCTCGGCGATCTCGTCGAGGTAGAGGGTGCCGCAGTGGGCGAGCTCGAAGTGGCCGCGCCGGGCACGGGTGGCCCCGGTGAACGCGCCTTTCTCGTGGCCGAAGAGCTCGCTCTCGAGCAGGCCCTCGGGCACCGCGCCGCAGTTGATGGCCACGAACGGGCCGCCGGAGCGGGGGCTCTCGCCGTGGACGGCGCGGGCGAGGAAGTCCTTGCCGGTGCCGGTCTCGCCGAGCAGGAGCAGGGAGGTGTCGCTGGGCGCCACCCGCGCGGCGAGCCGGTAGAGCCGCTGGGTGGCCGGGCTGCCCGAGACCATCTCCTGGAAGCGCAAGGGCGGCGCCTGGGCCACCCGGACCCGCGCCAGGACGGTCTCCCGGCGGCGCTCCACCAGCTTCGCCAGGACCTTGCCCAGCGCCGTGTCCGGCAGCTCGCGGGGGACGATCGCGAAGCAGCCCGCCGCCTGCAGGCGGGCGATGTCGCCGGCGTTGTCGGCGCCGCGCAGCACCACGACCTCCGGCCGCTCCGGCAGCCGGCGCAGGCGCTCGACGACGTCCGCCGCGGGCTCGGGCAGGTCCTCGCGCCGCACCACCACGAGGTCGCAGGCGTCGCGCTCGGGCCGTTGCCAGAACGCGTCGACCGGCTGCTCGGAAACGACCACGTCGAGCTCCGCGAGCAGGGCGGCGAGGCGGTGGCGCAGGGCCTCGTCGTCGACCGCGAGGAGGAGGCGTACCAGCATCGGGGATTCCTTGGCGGTCATTGTCGCAGATATTCGGTGCGATCGGGCGGGGCCGCCCGAATCCGGAGCGTCATGGCGCCACGGGCACCGCCGCGAGGTCGAGACGGACGCTCTCCGGCTGGACGCCGAGGACCGCGAGGCGGGCCGGCGCTTCGACCTGGTCGGCGGAGACCTTGAACGTCCGGCGGCCGAGCTCGGCGAGCACGGCGTCGATCCGCACGCGCAGCCGCTCCTCCTCGGCGGGCATCAGGCGCCAGGGGCCGGAGAGGGTGACCTGGACCTCGGTGGGATCGACGCTCACCAGCCGCAAGGCGGCGGGCAGGTTCTCGACCGTCACCACCGCCGACCGCTCGACGACGACGACGCTCGATCCGGGCACCAGGACGGCCCACATGGCGGCGGCGAGGACGAAAGCGGCGACGGCCTCGCGCCAGCGCCGGGCCACCAGCCGCCACGTCGCCGTGCGCTCGCCGGCCGCCGCCACCCGCGCCAGGAACTGGCGGATCTCGGCGCCCAGGCTCCCCGGCGCCGCCAGCGCTCGCAGCCTGCCGTCGCGGGCGACCGACACCGTGCCCCGCTCCTCGGAGACCACCACGCAGAGCGCGTCGGTGCGCTCGGCGAGCCCCAGGGCGGCGGCGTGACGGGTGCCGCCGCCGCGCAGTTGCGAGTGGTCGGTCGACAGCGGCAGGTGGACGGCGAAGCGGTGGACCCGGGAGCCCGCGATCACCGCGGCGCCGTCGTGCCCCGGAGAGTGCGGATCGAAGAGGCTCAGCAGCAGCGGCTCGCTCAGCCTGGCGTCGAGCAGGATCCCGCCCTCGAGGTGGGGATCGAGGTGCTCGCGCCCCGGGATCACGTAGAGCGCGCCGGTGCGGTGGTGGGCCTGGCGCTCGGCGGCGCGCACCAGCACGTCGACGGCGTCGATGGGCAGGGTCTCGGCCCGCCGGCGCAGCCCCCACACCGCGAGCTGCTCGAAGAAGCGCCGCAGGTCTTCCTGGAAGACGACCACCAGCACGATCACCAGGACGGCGAAGAAACCCTGCAGGATCCACACCGTGAGCTGCAGCTCGAGCTGCCGCGCCGCCAGGTAGATGCCGGAGAGGAAGAGCACGCCGACGAGGGCGAAGCGCGAGCGGGCGCGGCGCAGCCAGGAGAAGGCCGTCCAGATGAGCACGGCCACCAGCGTCACGTCGGCCACGTCGTTCCAGTGGACCTGCGGCAGCTCCTTCCACATCGCGTGAGATCTTCGCCCATCCCCGCGGCGAGGACAAGAGAGGCTTCGGCCACATGGCACCGGAATTGCTCACGAGCTCTGGCAGACGCGCCGATGCGTCCCTTTCGAAGTGAGCATCAAGTGAAGCAACAGGAATCACGTCCCTCTTCCTACCGACTCCCACGGCGCCGCGTCCGCCTCGCGTTGACGCTCGCCTTGCTGGTTTTGGTCCTCGGGCTCGCCGCGTTCAATGAGCGGGTCGATGCCGAGAACATCTACTCCGAGATCCTAGGCGAGCTGCCGGCCCTCGGCTTCGACTTCGACGCGCCCGCGCTGGCGGTCCGCGAGCGCGGGCTGCAGCGCCCCCTGGGGGGCCGGGGGGGAAGTTTGCAGCCGCCGAGCGCCGAGCGTCTCGAGCAGTACGCGGCCCACCGGGCGAAGAGCCCCCTCGAGCTCCAGCTCCACCGTGAAGCCGTGAGCGCCACGCTGGCCGACGGGACGCTCGCCACCCTGATCGACGTCAACCCGGGCGTGGGCGCCTGGTACGTCTTACAACTCGCCGGCGCCCCGGGGCGCCCGGAGGCCGTCTATCACCTCGAGAACCCCGATCCGGCCGGCGTCGAGGCGCGGCTCGAGGCCCGCGGACTCCTGCTCCGCGACGCCGCGGGCGAGACGCCCTGCGGCCTCGGCCCCGGCGGTGCCGCGCTCGAGTCCGCGCGCGCCACGGGCCAGACCTACGCAGAGCTCTGCGGCGGCCGGCTCTATGTGCGCAACCCGCAGGTGGGCCGCCGCACCAAGCTCGAGATCGCCACCGACTACCTGCGCGACAACGTGTGGGGCGGCGAGAAAATCACGACCTTCGTCCGCTCGACGCTCTACCGGGACCGTTTTCTCGCCACCTCGGCGCTGGTCGCGTCGGGCGAGCAGGACGCAGTGCGGCCCTTGGCCGCCGGCGCGCCGCGCCACGCGGCGGTCGATCCCCGCTACGAGGGCGTCTACCTGAAGCCGGCGGAGCTCGGCCTCGAGCTCGAGAACGAACGCAAGGGCGAGGTGCTGGCGGGCCGGTGGTACGCCGTCGCCGGGCAGCCCGGCGTGTACTTCAGCGCCATCCAGCCGCGGCTGGTCGCGCCGGAGGTGATCGCCTCCCAGAAAGGACGCGTCAGCGCGCTCGACGAGGTCGAGTCCGCGGCCCTCGTCTACATGGTGGCCTTCGACCTCGCGAGCTTCGAAACCGGCTTCGCCCTCGGCACCGACCACCCGCGGGTGGAATGGTCCGAGCGCGTGCCGGAGGCGGTCAGCGACGCCTCGCTGCCCGGGCCGGACGGCTTCGCCGCCGTGACGCCTTTCGTGCGCACCGGCCGCCTGAGCCCGGCGGACGGCCGGCGCGTGGCCGCCGCCTTCACCGGCGGCTTCAAGCGCGGCCACGGCGCCTTCAAGTACGACGGCCTGTCGCGGCGTAACCACGGCTCGCACTACGGCTTCGTGGAGCACGGCACGGTGCTCTCGAAGCTCCAGCCCGGTCTCGCCACGGCCGTGGTGTGGAACGACGGCGCCGTGGAGCTCAAGACCTGGACCGCGGAGGACGACGAACGCCTCGGCCGCGTGCGCCACGCGCGGCAGAACGGCGTCGCGATTCTCGAGACCGACCCGGCCACGGGCGAGACGCGCCCCGGCGCCCTGGTCACCCGCTGGGGCCAGGGCAACTGGTCGGGCTCGCAGGACCAGCGCTTGCGCAGCCTGCGCGCCGGTCTCTGCCTGCGGGAGGAGGGCGACGAACGTTTCCTGATCTACGGGTACTTCTCGAGCGCCACGCCCTCGGCCATGGCCCGCGGCTTCCAGGCCTACGGCTGCGGCTATGCCATGCTGCTCGACATGAACGCCCTCGAGCACACCTACATGGCGCTCCACCGCCGCGACGGCGAGGGGCTCGCCACGTCGCACCTGATCACTGGCATGAACGTGCTCGACCAATCGCTCGACGGCCACACGCTGCCGCGTTTCGTGGCCTTTGCCGACAACCGCGACTTCTTCTACCTGTTGAGGAGAGACAACGGGGTATGAAATCCCTCAGTTTGCTGGCGGCGGTCCTCGCCGGCTCGGCCTCCGTCGCCGCCATGGCGGAGACTCTCGCCGAGCAGAACGCCGCCCTCTTCGCTGAGCTCGAGGAGGTCCAAGGGCTGACGGCCCAGCAGCGGGCCGACCTCGAGGCGATCTTCGCCCGCGGGCGGTTCATCGGCCAGGGCAACTCGGCCGTCACCCGTCATCCCGTCACCGCGGAGGAGTGCCGCGAGCGTCTCGCGTCCTCCGGCGTGACCTATGAAAACCCGCGCTTTACGGCGATCTGCGGCGAGCGGTACATGGCCCCGCTCTACGACCCGGCCTCCCAGACGCCGGAGGACGCCACGGCCTGCATCGACCAGTTCGAGTTCCCTGACGTGCCCTGCGCCTTCCCGGTGGTCTGGGTGCGGGCCAGCGAGGCGGCGCAGATCTGCGCCGCCCTCGGCAAGCGCCTGTGCGACGCCCACGAGTGGGAGGGCGCCTGCGCCGGCGCGCTCACCGAGCCCGACTACCGCTTCGACCTCGCCGCCGGCGCCGCCGCCGGCGCCGCGGTCTCGCGCATGCGCGCGGCCCACAACGGCCGCCACGCAGCCAACAAGACGTGGAGCTATGGGCCGCAGTACGAGGCCGGCGTGTGCGCCGCCGCCGGCGCCAAGACCGACGGCTGCGACGGCGGCGGCTGGCGGGCCTGCGGCTCGAACACCTACCCCGCCGGCTTCTTCCCCGGCTGCAAGAGCGCCCTCGGCGTCTACGACCTGCACGGCAACGCCGCCGAGCACATGAACCTGCCGCTGGCGCCGGAGCAGATGGCGAGCGGCGGCTCCACGGCCTACGGCGTGACCGAAATGAAGGGGAGCTGGTTCATCTTCGACCGCTATCGCGCCCACGAGGACTGGTGCCGCTGGCGCGCGCCCTTCTGGCACGGCAGCCGGGTCATGGATCCGGCGAGCCACCACAACTACCATCTGGGCTTCCGTTGCTGTAAGAATATAGCCAGCGTCGGCGACTGACGGTGTCGCCGCGCTGAAGCAACGGAGTCGAGACCATGGTGCGAAGTGTGGTTCCCGTGTTCCTGTGCCTGCTCGTCGCGACCGGCGGCCGCGCCGACGACATACGTCCCGACGGGATGCGGCCGCTGCAGATCTCCCCCCCAGCCCCCCAGGGGGCGCTGCCGGCGGAGCCGGTGACGTTCGAGCTCGCGATGATCCCCCCGCGCCCGGCGGGCGCCCTGAGCGGCTCCGAGTTCGCGGACCGCACCGCCGGCATGAAGGGCGTCGAGCGCCAGCGCGCCGCGGTGGCGGAGATCCTGCGCGGCAACGTGCCCGACTTCATGCGCCGGCTCCGGCCCGTGCGCCTTGGCGGCGAGGCTCCTTCGGGCGGGACCGTGGAGGCGATCGTCTGGGTGACGCCCGACTACGTGTCGATCGGCTCCGCCAGGGACTTCCTGCCCATGCCGCTGACCCAGCCTTCGGCGACGGCGGTGGCGACCGCCTTCGGCTGCGTGCTGCCGACGACCCGGATCGTCGACGCCGTCTACCGGCAGTCGAAGTACCGCATCGTCCCCGACCCGCTGCCGCCGGGGCCGAAGATGCGCTCGAGCGAATACTTCCTGCGCCACCGCGAGCTCATCGAGCGCCGGCGCGCCGGCCTCCCCGCCGGCGAGCTGCTCGCCGGCCACAAGAAGGACGTGGTGCTGACGCAGCGCCTGGCGCTGCGCCCCGACCGCGTCGCGATCTACGGCTGGCACCGCAGCGCCGGCGATCCCATCCAGCCCCTTTCCACCTACCACGGCGCGCGCTACGCCGACTACAGCCACGGCGTGCGCCTGGTGTGGGGCACCGCGCGGATCGACGGCGCGGAGCGCTCGATCTACGACGTGCTCGGCGACCCGGCGCTCGCTCCGGCGCTCAGCGACGAAGGCCAGATCCCGAGCGCCTGGGAGATCATGCACCCGAGCGTGACGCCGCTCCCGGCCAGGACGCCGAAGCGGCTCGCGCGCGGCTGAGCGCGGGCATGCGGCACGCGTGGGCCTGGACGGCGGGGGCGGTGGTCGCGGCCGCGTCGGCGGGCATGCTGCTGGCCGCCCGCGACCTCCGCGAGCCGCTCCCCTACCAGGCGACGCGCGCCGCCGTGGAGCGCGCCGCGCGGCGGCTCGACGCCGACTCGCCGGAGGCCGCGCGGCGGCTGCGCGTCCTTGCCGGCGAGGCCGAGACCATGGCCGGGCGCGGCGACGGCGCGGCGGCCTGGGCGCCGGTGCTGAATGCCGCCCGCGAGGCCCTGCTCGGTCAGCGCCGGCGGCGTCTCGACCTGGACGGGGAGTGGCGTCAGCTCGAGCCGCGGGTGACCGCGGCCCTCGCCCAGGCCTGGCGGCAGACCGCCGCGCCCGGCCTCGAACGCCGCGAGGCGCGCTGGGCCCAGCAGGCCTCCAACGAGCTCGAACGGGCCCGCGCCCTGGCCGCCGGGGGCGAGCTCGGCGGCGCCCTCGAGGCGGCGCGGCAGGCGCTCGAGCGCACGCGGCGCGTCGACGCCGCCTGGCAGGCCCTGCACGCACGTTTCGAGCAGCCGGAGCTGCGGCGCCGGTGGCGGGCGTGGAGCGAGGAGACGATCGCCTCGACGCGGCGCGGGCCGCCCGCCCTGGTGGTCGACAAGCTGGCTCGCCGGCTCGACGTCTACCGCGACGGCCGCCGGGTGGCCAGCTTCGCGGCGGAGCTCGGCAGCCGCGGCCTGGCGCAGAAGCTCCACGCCGGCGACAAGGCGACCCCCGAGGGCACCTACCGCGTCACCGAGGTCAGGACCGGCGGGCAGACCCGCTACTACAAGGCGTTGATGCTGGATTACCCCAACCGCGAGGACCTGGCCCGCTATCGGGAGGCGCGCCGCCGCGGCCAGGTGCCCGGCAATGCCGGCGCCGGCAGCCTGATCGAGATCCACGGCCACGGCGGCCAGGGACGCGACTGGACCGACGGCTGCGTGGCCCTGACCGACGCCGACATGGACGCCCTCTTCCGCCACGTGCGCGTGGGCACCCGGGTGGCCATCGTCGGCGCCCTCCCCGACGCTTAGAGGCCCGGCCGGAAACCCTCAACCGGCGCTCCGGCAGACTCCGTCTGCCGGAAAATCCCCCCTACCCCCCTTTCATTGAAGGGGGGAACCCTGACTGAGGAACTCTGAGCCCCCCTTTAAGAAAGGGGGGTTGGGGGGATTTGGCCGACGAAGTCGGCCTTCTCACGCGCGGCCGGAGGGTATCACCCGGGCCCCGCGCCGGAACGTCCGCGGCGGGCGCGAAAAAATTCCCTGTTCCCCGGTCGACCCGGCGGCGCGCGCGCCCGACGTCTTAGGGTGAACGCTGCCGAATTTCCGGGTGACGGTTTCCGAAAGGCGCTGTTTTACCGGCTTTGTGCCTGGCATCGGGTTTGCTCCTCCTCTATCGAAAGATAGAGGCACGAGGTCGCAGTCCAACTTCCTGCTCGCCTCGAGCCGGGGGACGCGAACCACGCCAATATCCTGGCCACCCAAGAGTGGCGAGGAGGTCACAAAGATGAAACGCACCACCTACCTGTTCTTGACCGTCGCTCTCCTGACCCTGGGCCTGGTGGCCTGTCAGGAAGCACCGACCGGCCAACTCACCCAGGCCGAACAGTCGCTCGCCGCGGCCCAGCAGGCCGACGCGGCCACCTACGCCGGCGACGAGCTGACCGCGGCCGACGACGCTCTCGCTGCCGCCAAGGCGGAGGTCACGGCGCAGAACGAGAAGTTCGCGCTCTTCCGCAACTACGAAGAGGCCAACCGGCTGATCGCCGAGGCGCAGAGCAAGGCGGACGCGGCCGAGACGGCCGCGGCCGCCGGCAAGGACGAGGCCCGTCAGGAGGCCGAGGCCAGCCTGGCCGCCGCCGAAGCCGCGGTCGACGAGGCGGAAGCGCTGCTCGCCGAGCTCAACGGCTGCACGCCGCGCCCCAAGGGCTTCGCCGCCGACCTGGCGATGATGCAGGGCCGCGTCGACAGCCTCGCGACGGAGACGCAGTCGATCCAGAACGCCATCCAGGCCGAGCAGTACTCCAACGCCAAGGCGCAGGCCGAGGCGTTCCGCAGCCAGGTCCAGCCCTTGATCGACGACATGAGCTCGGTCAAGTCGAAGCTGCGTTGCCGTATGATCAGCTAGCTGCCGAGCCGGCCGCGGCCGATCAAGGCCAGGCCGGCCGGCCCTCTTCCTTCAGCAACTCTCTTGCGAGGGGATCGTGATGAAAGGTCCCGTGCTCGCGCTCGTCGCCGCCGCCGGCGCGCTCGTCGCCGCCGGGGCGGCCGTCAGCCTGATCGCCGCCCAGGGCGGCTGGTACGAGCCGCTGCCGGCGGTGGCCGCCGCCGGCGAGGAGGCCGACGCCGGGCCCCTCGCGGCGCGGCTTGCCGCCCTGGGGCCGCGCGGCGCCTACGTCGTGGCCGACACCCACCGCAACCGCCTGCGCGTCTACCGCGACGGCGAGCTGCTGCGCGACGCCGTGTGCTCGACCGGCAGCGGCGCCCTGCTGCGCGACCCGGAGACCGGGCGCCAGTGGATCTTCGACACCCCTTTGGGCGAGCACCGGGTGCGGCGCAAGGCGCGCGATCCGGTGTGGTTCAAGCCCGACTGGGCGTTCATCGAGGAAGGCTTCCAGCCCCCGGCGAGCTTCCGGGACCGCGTCGACGACGTGTCGCTCGGCGACTACGGCCTCTACCTGGGCGACGGCTACATCATCCACGGCACCCTCTTCCAGACCCTGCTCGGGCAGCCCATCACCCACGGCTGCATCCGGCTCGGCGACGCCGACCTCGAATATGTGTACAAGAACGTGCCTCTGGGCGCTCGCGTTTACCTTTACTGAGGCGCTCGCCGCCGCCCAGGGCGCCGCCGGTCCCGGACCGGCGGCGGCGTTGGCGCTGGAGGTCGAGCTCGCCCGCACCGGCGCCGTCTACCTGCTGATCGACCCGGTGTCCGACCTGCTCGAGATCAAGTCCCGCGGCGTCGTGCTCGACGCCGTGCCGCTCGCCGGCTTCGCGCTGCTCGGCTACCGCCCGGCGCGCGGCGCCGCGCCGCCCGCGGCCGTCGAGCTGCCGGCGGTGTGGACGGTGACGGACGACGCGGCCGCCGCCTACCGGCAGGTGATCGCCCCCGGCGAGCTGCGGCCCTTCGAGCCCGAGGCGGCGGAGGAGGAGCCGCCGTCGACCGCGGTCGCCGAGGCGCTCCCGCCGCCGCCCGCCTCCTATCGGGTGGGCCTCGACGGCGGTTGGGCCCTGAACGTCGGGCCGCGGCTGCCCTCCGGCGGCTGGCCGAGCCGCCTGCGCCACGCCGTCGCCGACGGCTGGGCGCGATGGCGCGGGCGTCCCGTCGACGAGCGCCGCCTGCTCGCCGTGGCCCTCGCCGCCGAGGACGCCCAACGCCTCCACCACCTCTTCCGTCCCGAGACGAAGATCCTCGTCGTCGCGCCGCCGCCTGCAAGGTGACCGCGGTCCCGGCGGCGCCCCGGCAGGTCGAAGCTTGCCCGAGGACTTACGATAGCCGCGACCTCGGAGCTGCTGACGCGGACGTTCGGAGCGCCACGTCCGAGATGGCTCGACCTCCAGGTCGACTACGACCTCGAAGAGGCACGGAATCGGCTTGCCGATCGTCTCGAGACGGAGGTCCTCCCTCGTACGGCGGCTTGAGTCCGGGCGGCACGTTCATTGGCAGGCGCAGCCTGCCCTACTGGAGAGGCGCGCCGCCGCCGGCCGGAAGGGAGGAACGTCTCCTTGTGCGCGTCAGATCGTTGCGCCACCACGCCAGCAGGATGATAGACTACTCCCGAGCTGAGCTTGGACCAAGGCGGAGAGGCCGATCATGATCGTCACCCTTGAGCTGAAACCAGACCTCGACAGCCGCCTCCGGGAGCTGGCGATGGCGAGCGGGATCTCGCTCCAGGCGTATCTCGTCAAGCTGATCGAGAGCGCTCTCTCCAGTCGCCGGAACGAGGCTGCCGTCGAGCTGCTCGCCAAGTGGGCCGAAGAGGACGCCACAAGGAGCCCCGAAGAGCTCGACAAGCGCCGGGGCGAGTGGGAGAGCCTGAAGAAAGCCATGAATGAAGGACACTCGTCCGATCGGGTCCTCTTCCCGTGATCCGGGTCGTCTTGCTCGACTCCGGGCCGCTGGGCATGGTGACCCACCGTGGCGGCAACGAGGAGATCCTTGACGACCGTGGCCATGCGAAACGCGGCAACACTGTGGGCTAGCGTCCGGCAGGAGGGCCAACCGACCGCCGATCCGCAAGCTCTTGATGGCGACGTCATTCTGTCAGCTCAGGCCCTGTCGATGGGCTATTCTCCCAACGAATTGGTCGCGGCGACAACGAATGTAGGACACTTGTCACGTCTCGTGACGGCGGCACCGCCGCGACCTCGCGGTGCGATGTGCACCGAGGGCGCGCGGTCCCGTCGGAGGGCGCTGTTTTCGGGAAACCGCGCTCCGACGGCTCCGCGACCTTGCGGTGCGATGTGCACCGAGGCCGCGCGGCGCCGTCGGAGGGCGCTATTTCGGCAAACGGCGTTCCGACCGCTCCGCGGCTCCTCGGTGCGATGTGCGCTTCGAGGTCGCGGCGCGCCGGACGTCCGTTCCGGGGAACGGATCGGACGTCCGAGGCGCTGTGAAGCCTCGATGCGATGTGCACTTCGAGGCCGCGGCACGCCGGGCGTCCGTTTCGAGAGACGGAACGGAAGTCCGAGGCGCCGCGAAGCCTCGGTGCGATGTGCACTTCGAGGCCGCGGCCCGTCCGAAGGGCGCTTTCAGAGCACCGATGCCTCCCCTCGGTCGCCTTCTTTCGCTTTCCTCCCCGCCCGCGTGGCCCGGCGGCGTCTGACCTGCTTGTGGAGGAGCCCGGGCTCCTGCCGCGACGGTTGCAGCTCGTCCGCCAGCTCCGGGTCGCCCGCCAGCCGGAGATAGGCCGCGATGAGCGCCGCGGTCTCGGGAAAGGCCGCGTTGAACGCCTTCATGGCCCTGTCCTTCTCCACCTGCGCGGCCTCGAGCCGGCCCCTGGTTTGCCACTTGAGGGTCCGCGCCCGCTCGAGGCGTCGCAGGTGACGCTGCAGCCTTCCGGCCAGCTTGGGGCCGTCGCCTCCCAGCTCGCGGTCCGGGTCGAGCGGCAGCCCTCCGGGCGCGGTGAGCTTGTCGATCGCCAGCTTGCAGATCCTCTCCAGGGCCTGCGGGCTGTGCCGCGGGACCTCGGCCGGCACCCCCGGCAGCACCTCCGCGGCCCGGCGTCCGCACGCGAGCCTGATGAAGCGTCGCACTTCCTTGAGCTCGGCGCGCAGGTCCGCCGCCGCCGCGAGCACTTCGCCGACCTGGGTGCCCCTCACGGCACGCTGATAGAGCACCTCCTCGTCGGCCGCCGACAGCGACGCGAAGAACCGTTCGAGGCGCCGCACCAGCAGGTCGGCCTGGGCGTAGGCGTCGGGCACGCTCTCGCCGTCCCTGAGCTCCGGCGCCAGGGCCTCCTCCATCTTCCGAGCCGCCTCCGGCATGCGGACGTCCACGGCATGGCGCAGCAGGGAGAGGGCCTCTTCGCGGTCGACGACTTTCTTCGATGCCATCGTCTCGGCTTTCTGGTTCTCGGGCGGGCTGATCCTACCAGATCATAATCTTGTCTGAGGGCCTCTGCCGCGATCTGACCCTGAATGCGTGCCCCAGACGCACCAAGGCGTTTCGCCGCGTCCGTGCCCCTTGAGCCACCGAGGCTCTCCTTCACGCGTTTATCTACTAGGAGGCAGCCCCTTCCCGGGCAGCTTCAGCGGACTGGGTGTTGACGGGCCGGCCCAGGCTTGACGAACAAGTCGAGAAGGTACTACCGAACTATGCAAGCGCGAATCTACTTTTTGATGTCCTCCCTTCTCATTCTGACAACGGGGTTTATCACTGCCGCCCCGGCGTCCGCCATTGCTGTAGGGAACCAGGTCAGAGCGACAGCGAACCTCAACGTAAGGAGCTGCGCTTCCGTCGGATGCTCCTTAGTCACGACAGTCGCCGCCGGCACGCGGGGCAATATTACTTCAGGTCCATCGTCGGCGGATGGGTACGTCTGGTGGAGAATCAACTGGAGTACTGGGCATTCAGGATGGTCTATACAGGATTATTTGGTTATTGTGCCGGCTACCTTTACTGTCTCAGGGAACGCCTACTGCAATACGACGCCACCTGTGGCACCGGCGGTATCGCTGACGTGGAGCGCCTCGACCGGGGCCACGTCTTACCAGGTCTACCGGAACG
>Ga0299906_10000426_pt1 | contig 39558 bp, 29 predicted proteins | sample RVTome_14_FD_200259 | JGI IMG/M metagenome (GOLD analysis project Ga0299906, IMG submission 200259) | Soil microbial communities from uranium-contaminated site in the Upper Colorado River Basin, Wyoming, United States - RVT145D125 (version 2) ... | reverse complement strand
CGGTCGTCTCCAAAGTCGGCGATGAGTTCGACGCCTTTTGGAAGCGGGGCCGCCGCGAGAACGCGGCGGCGGCCACCTGCTGGAAGCCGGTCGGTATGAACGACTACCCACCTGACGCCGGCCGCGCGGAGAACACGGCTCGAATAGGGGCGCGTGAACCTCGCTCCGACCAAGGCGAGGCCGAAGTTTCCCGTCTGCGGTTCGAACGTGCCGTGACCGTTCACCATCGGTTGCCAGTGAACCGTCGACCAGTAGAGGTACTTGGCGCTGTCCGACCAGGGGAGCTCCAGAACTGGCCCCCGCTCGACTGAAGAGAGCAGCCGAACCGCTGGGGGTGCCCGCTCGATCTCCTCCATCCGCGCACCGAGCCCGGCGGGGTACGCCTCGGACACGGTGAGCAAAGAGACGGCGAGCAGAAGGGGAATCCGGAACCGCACCGTTGCCAGCAGCGACCAACCGAGAGCTGCGAGAAGGCCGATTCCCAGAAGGGCGAGTACTCCGAACCTGCTGGGGACCCGGATCATCTGGACGATGGCCAGCTCTCTGAGTAGAGCGAATGGCCCAGGCACTTGAGCTGTGCCAATCGAGATGGTCGGCCCCAGAGAAACGAGGAGCCCGGTTGAAGCCATCACGACTGCAAAGCGCGCTCCTTCCCGTCGGCGCAACCCTGCCGTTCCTGCGATTGCGAGAACCGCGGGGATCGTCCCCGGGTAGAGAGGCTCTCGTTCACCGGCCCACGTATCGAGCGTCTCGAGGTGAGTCCAGGCCGCGTAACCTCCGGCGTCCAGATAGCTCTTCCACCGGGCGCTCCAATGAGCCAGCTCGTGGTCCGTGCGACGGATCTCCGCTCGCTCCTTGAGCGCCAGGTACGGTAAGCCGGCCGGCACCGCGACGATGACCGCCACGGCCAGGCTCGCCAAGATGGGAAGACCGCGGGTTGGATCGAGCACCTTACGCGGCTGAGCAGCGAGAGCCGCGGCGAGGGCCACGGCCAGGAGAACCGCGTAGTAGCCCGAACTCAGCACCTGCAGGACGCTGGTTGCAGCCAGGCCGACGAGGTTGTGCCGTGCCGGCGACCTTAGCGAACGGCGCAGGAACAACAGGGCCAATGGCAGCCATTCGGCTGACAGGACGCCTACCTGGATGAAGTGTTCCCATCGGAAGGCGTTGAAGGCGTACGCCAGCCCCGCGATGAAGGACCCTCCCGGGGACGCCGACAGGTCGCGTGCCAGAAGGTACGCCCCCAGACCGGCGAGGGGGAAGGTAGCGGCGACGCTGAGGTTGTGAGCGAGGAGGGGATCCGCGCCCCAGAGGAGGAGCGGGGCCACCATCAGTGCCTGCGGGATCAGGCTCTCGGTGGCCGCGAGGGAACCCTGCATCGGCCAGTACATATTCGACTGGAATAGGTGGAGCGGATCGCTGAAGAGCTGTCGCACGACCCACGCCATGCCCCAGGTGTGTCCAAACATGTCCGGGAAAGGCATGCCCAGCCTGCCGGGCGCCCACATCAGGGGCCACGTCAGGACCACCGTAGCGGCAGAGTAGCAGGAGGTGACGAGGACCAACTCCCAGCCGCGACTGATGTGCCACCGCTCACGCTTCACGATGGGGATCCTCTTTTACGTGTTCGGGAAGGTCAAGCATGCGCCGAGCCCTGGCGCCCTCTCAGGGTCTTCGAGGCGCCGCCGGGTTACAGGCTGTGGCCACAGCGGGGGGCGGCCTGCACCGGTCTCATCCCGGGCCCGGCTCGGGCTCCAGCCGATCGCTGATCAGCCCGTGGAAAGGGGGCGGTGGACCCACGAAGAGCCAGCCGAGCTGGACGCCGCAGCGGCCGCACAGCGAGAAGCGCCAGCTGTAGCCCGGAAACCAGCTGTGCTCTGCCGTGGCCGGGCCGGAAGGCCGGGCGCCGGGAGCGCCGCCGAAGCAGTCGAACTCGAAGCTCTGCCCGGCCGGGTTCGTGCGCCGATGGCGCACGGCTCCCGCCACCTCGATCCGGGAGCCCTCGGCGGTGATGGGCAGCCCGCAGGCCCGGCAGAGCAGACGGCGTCGGATCCGGTCGGCGCGTTGCGGGGCCCGGCCCCGCGCGGGAGTCCACGCGTCGCCGTCCGTGCGGTCACGGAGCTGCAACGCCAAGTCTGTCATAGTCCAGGGTTTCCCCTGGGGAGCTTGTTACACTGAGCCCCCATGAGCAAGAGGATACTGCCCGGTTGGCCGACGGAGCTCACCCAGGGGCGGGGCCGTCAGCTGGAAGCCCTTCTCCACGAGCGAATTGCGGTCTTCGACGGGGCGATGGGGACGATGATCCAGGCGGCCGCCCTGGAGGAGGCGGACTACCGCGGCGAGCGCTTCGCGGCCCACCCCCGGGACCTGAAGGGGAACAGCGACGTCCTCGCCCTCACGCGGCCGGACCTGACGGAGCGGATCCATCGGGAGTACCTCCTGGCCGGCGCCGACCTGGTCGAGACCAACACCTTCAACGCCAACGCAATCTCCCAGTCGGACTACGACCTGGCGGAGCACGTCTACGAGATCAACAAGGCCGCCGGTGAGGCCGCCCGCCGCGCGGCGGACGGGGTCATGGCCGAGCAGCCCGGGCGCACCTGCTGGGTGGCCGGCGCCCTCGGTCCCACCACCCGCGCCGCCTCGCTCTCCCGGGACGTCAACGACCCCGGGGCCCGGGCGGTGACCTTCGACGACCTGGAGGCGGCGTATCACGAGCAGGCGCGCGGGCTGATGGACGGTGGGGTCGACCTGCTCCTCGTGGAGACGGTCTTCGACACGCTGAACGCCAAGGCGGCGCTCCACGCCATCGACCGCTTCTTCACGGACCGCAAGCGCCGCGTCCCCGTGATGGTCTCGCTCACGGTCGTCGACAAGAGCGGTCGCAACCTCTCCGGCCAGACCGTGGAGGCGTTCTGGATCTCCGTCTCCCACATGCCGCTGCTGAGCGTCGGGATCAACTGCTCGCTGGGTCCGAAGGAGATGAGAGCGTCGGTGGAGGAGCTCTCGGCGATCGCTCCGATCCCGGTCCACTGCTATCCCAACGCGGGGCTCCCGAACGCCTTCGGCGAGTTCGACGAGACGCCCGAGAGCCTCTCCGCAGACCTCCACGAGTTCGCCAGCCAGGGCTGGATCAACCTGGTCGGGGGTTGCTGCGGGACGACGCCGGAGCACGTCGAGGCGATCGCGGCCTCGGTCCGTGGATTGAAGCCGCGGCAGGTGCCCGAGGTGCCCCGCTACGCCCGCTTCAGCGGGCTCGAGGCGCTGGTGATCCGGCCCGATACGAACTTCGTCAACGTGGGGGAGCGGACCAACGTCGCGGGATCGCCGAAGTTCAAGCGCCTGGTCGTGGAGGGGGAGTTCGAGGCCGCGCTCCAGATCGCGCGCCAGCAGGTGGAGAACGGCGCCCAGCTCATCGACGTCAACATGGACGAGGCACTCCTCGACTCCGAGGCGTCCATGGTGCGCTTCCTCAACCTCGTCGCCGCCGAGCCCGAGATCGCCCGCGTGCCGATCATGATCGACAGCTCGAGGTGGAGCGTGATCGAGGCGGGGCTCAAGTGCGTCCAGGGGAAGGGTGTCGTCAACTCGATCAGCCTCAAGGAGGGGGAGGACGCGTTCCGGGACCAGGCCAGGCGGATCCGCAGCTACGGCGCCGGCGTCGTGGTCATGGGCTTCGACGAAGAGGGCCAGGCCTCCAGCGTGGAGCGCCGGGTGGCGATCGCCCGCCGGGCGTACCGGATCCTGACCGAGGAGGTGGGGTTCGCTCCCGAGGACGTCATCTTCGACCCCAACATCCTGACGGTCGCCACGGGAATCGAGGAGCACGACGACTACGCCCTCGCCTTCATCGAGGCCACGCGGGAGATCAAGCGCTCGTGCCCCGGGGCCACGGTCAGCGGCGGCGTCAGCAACATCTCGTTCTCGTTTCGGGGCAACAACGTGGTCCGCGAGGCCATGCACTCGGCTTTCCTGTACCACGCGATCCAGGCCGGCCTCGACCTGGGGATCGTGAACCCCGGCGCCCTGGGCGTCTACGAGGAGATCCCGAAGGACCTGCTGGAGCGCGTCGAGGACGTCCTGCTCAATCGCCGTCCCGACGCCACGGAGCGGCTGATCGCCTTCGCCGAGACCGTCAAGAGCCAGGAGGGCGACGCCGTCGTGCAGGACGAGTGGCGCTCCGGGACGCTGGAGGAGCGCCTCTCCCACGCCCTGGTGAAGGGGATCGCGGACCACATCGAGGCCGACGCGGAGGAGGCGCGGCAGAAGTACGGTCGCCCACTGGCAGTGATCGAGGGCCCGCTGATGGCGGGTATGAACGTGGTGGGCGACCTGTTCGGCGCGGGGAAGATGTTCCTCCCCCAGGTCGTCAAGAGCGCGCGGGTCATGAAGAAGGCGGTGGCCTACCTGCAGCCCTTCCTGGAAGCCGAGAAGGAGGAGGGGGCCGAAGCCGAGGCGCGAATCGTGATGGCGACGGTCAAGGGCGACGTCCACGACATCGGCAAGAACATCGTGGGCGTGGTCCTGGCGTGCAACAGCTACGAGGTGATCGACCTGGGGGTGATGGTCTCCGCGGAGCGGATCCTGGAGGAAGCGGTCGAGAGGAAGGCGGACCTGATCGGCCTCTCGGGGCTGATCACGCCGTCTCTGGAGGAGATGGCGCACGTGGCTCGGGAGATGGAGCGGCGCGACTTCTCGGTGCCGCTGCTGATCGGGGGGGCGACGACGAGCAAGGCCCACACCGCCGTGAAGATCGCACCCGAGTACAGCCACCCCGTGGTCCACGTCCTGGACGCGTCCCGCGCGGTGGGGGTGGTCAGCGCGCTCACCGGCGCGGAGCGGCGCTCCTTCGATCGCCAGAACCGCGAGGCCCAGGAGGAGCAGAGACGCCGCTACATCGAGAAGGAGGCGGCGAAGCGCTTCCTCACCCTGGAGCAGGCCAGGGAACGCCGGACGCCCATCGACTGGTCGCGCTACTCGCCGCCGCAACCCGACTGGACCGGGGTGCGGGTCGTCGATGACGAGCCCGTGGGCGAGCTGGTGGAGTACATCGACTGGAGCCCGTTCTTCGCCACCTGGGAGCTGCGGGGAACGTATCCCAGGATCTTCGAGAACGAGGTCTGGGGAGACAAGGCCCGGGAGCTGTTCGAGGACGCCCGGGCGCTCCTCGACAGGATCGTGAGGGAGCGCCGGCTGACCGCCCGGGGAGTCTACGGCCTGTTCCCGGCCGCGGCGTCGGGGGACGACATCGAGGTCTACGCGGACGAGTCGCGCCGGAGCGTCGCCGCCGTCTTCCACATGCTGAGGCAGCAGACCGACCGGCCGCAGGACCAGCCCCTCCAGGCCCTCTCCGACTACGTGGCGCCCCGGGAGACGGGCCTGGCCGACCACATCGGGGCCTTCGTGGTGACGGCCGGGGTGGGGATGGAGACCCTGCTCGAGGAGTTCGCCGCAGAGCACGACGACTACAACGCGATCATGGCGAAGGCCCTGGCCGACCGGCTCGCGGAGGCATTCGCAGAGAGCCTTCACGCCCGGGTGCGGCGCGAGTGGGGCTACGGCCAGGGGGAGCACCTGAGCGCCGACGAGCTGATCCGCGAGCGGTACCGGGGCATCCGTCCGGCGCCGGGCTACCCGGCGTGCCCGGACCACTCGGAGAAGGGCACGCTGTTCCGGCTGCTGCAGGCTGCCGACAAGATCGGCGTGACGTTGACGGAGAGCTTCGCGATGCAGCCCGCCGCCTCCGTGAGCGGCTTCTACTTCGCACATCCGGACAGCCGCTACCTGACCGTGGGCAAGATCGGCGTCGACCAGGCCCGTGACTACGCGCGCCGCAAGGGGAGCGCGCTCTCGGAGGTCGAGCGTTGGCTCTCCCCCAACCTCGGCTACTCTCCCGCTCGGGCCCGCAGCCCGGTGGGCGTGGGGGCCGAGCAGGGCTGAGCCCTTGAAGATCGACCTCCACTACCCGGCTACGCCCGACAACGCCGCGGAGCACGCCGAGCTGGCGGTGAGGGCGGCCCGGGAGGAGTTCGAGCTCCAGCTCGACTACTCCGCCGAGAGCGTGGACGAGGCGGACGCTCAGATCGAATGGATGCGGGACCAGGGCCTCACCGGCGAGGAGGCCGCGGAGCCCCTGTTCGTGCTCGGCTGCTACGTCGGCGAGGTCATGGTGCGCAACCTTCGCGGCCGGTGGATCTCGACGGTGCGCTCGGCCCTGGCGGGCATCTCCCCCTGGCCGATGGTCGTGGTGCTGCCGGGAGGCGGGACCTGGGACCCGATCGGGAAAGCGTACAAGCGTCTCGAGCTGGGAGACTCCGAGTACCTCCCGGCCTTCTACGCCGCCGCCGCCGGGGCAGTCCCCCCCGACCCTTGAGCGAGGACGACATCGTCGAGCTGCCCGTCGACGGGGAGCTGGACCTCCACGCCTTCGCGCCCCGGGAAGTCCCATCGGTGGTGGAGGAGTACCTGGCCGAGTGCCGCAGGCGGGGGATCCTGTCGGCGCGCCTCGTTCACGGCCGCGGCAAGGGCGTCCAGCGGGCGGTGGTGTGGCGGCTGCTGGGGAGTCTCGAGGGCGTCGTCTCCTGGCGCCAGGCGCCGCCACACGCCGGCGGCTGGGGTGCGACGCTGGTCGAGCTGGCGCCTCCCGGGAAGCCGGGGCGCGGAGAAGAGTGACGGGCGCCCGTCAAGGCAGGATGGTCCCGAAGGGTTCGGCAGTGCGGAACGGGAACGGAACGCCGAACGAGACGTGGAGCTCGAGGTGCCCCCGGGATCCGAGGGCCGCGCCCGCGTAGAGCGGTCCGAGGGCCGTGTCGACGACGGCTCCCAGGGACAGGTCTCCCCGGATCGGCACGTCGTCCCACGCGTCGAACGCGGCACCGGCGTCCAGGCCCGCGACCAGGTAGATGCCACCTCCGACGAGGTTCGTGAGGCGCCCGACCTCGTTCCAGTAGCTGACGCTGGCGTAGGCGTAGTGCCGGCCCCGGAACTCGTTCTCCTCGAAGGCGCCCAGCCGGAACGGGCCACCCAGGGTGAAGCGGTAGAGGGAGGGGGGCCTGGCGTCGAAGGCCGTGCCCCCCTGGACGTCGAGGAGCAGGTGAGCGCGGTGGTGGAGCGGAACCCCCGCGATCAGCGCCGCGGCCGCCAGCGCGAACCGCTCGTCGCCCGAGGGCTCGGCGGTCGGGACCTCGGCGTACCAGCGGGCGGTGGCCGCGAGCAGGGCCCCCCGCGTCGGTATCGAGCCCCGGTCGAGCGTGTCGACGGCGCCCTGCAGCTCGAAGCGCTGCTCCCGACCCGAGGGCAATGGCAGTCCGGGATCACCCACGCGGGCCGTCGCATCGAGGTAGCCGACCTCGTAGCCCGCGCGGAGCTCGCCTCGGCGTCCCCCCGCGAGGCCCAGGTCCACGCCGGCGCCGGTGCGCTCCCGCCGCAGGCTCGCGACCAGAGCGTCGTTCTCGAAGACGTTGTCGGAGCTTCGCTGGGCGAGCACCCGGGGCGCCACGAAGAGCCGGGAGCGCCCCAGGGGCCTGTACAGCTCGAGGCCGATGCCGACTCTCGAGCCGAGGGCCAGATCGAAGCGCAGCTCGGATCCGAGACCGAGCACGTCGAGCGCGGTCATCCGGGCACCGAAGTTGAAGACGGGCTCGTCGGCCTGGGTTCGGACGTCGGCGGCAAAGTTGACGAAAGGCGGCGCGTGTCGCTTCTCCTGGAGGCGGATCAGCAGCCCCGGGCCGTCGCCCCGTGTCGCCGCTTCGTAGAGAGCGCTCTCGTACCGGCCCGCCCCGACGAGCAGCGTCAGCTCTTCCTCGAGACGCTGCGGGGAGAACTGCCGTCCCTTCAGCCGGGAATGGAGCCGCTCCGCGAGGGCCTCCGCATCCCGAGCCGGAACCCCGGACACCGAGACTCCAGCGACCGCGGAGATCGGACTCCTCCGCCGTCGCTGGCGCTGCTCCAGGTGCTGCCGCCAGCCCTCCTCGTCCAGGGCCAGGTGAGTCAGCTCCGGGGCCCGGGCTGCCGCCGCCCGGTAGCCGACCTCCACCAGCTCCTCGATCCGGTCCCAGTCCGAGGACTCGAAGCCCTCGATGTCCGGCGTCACGACGATGTCCGCGAGGGCGAGGTTGCGGCGGCCGGTCTCCGCTACCATCACGTCGAGGGCCCGACTCGCGAGCCCGAGGAGCGAACGGCTCCCCAGGCCCTGCTTCGGCGGCAGGTGGACGGCGACCACCCGATCGGCCCCCATCTGCAGCGCCACGTCCACCGGGAGGTTGTCGAGGACGCCCCCGTCCACGAGGACGCGTCCTTCCCGCAACACGGGGGTGAAGACGGCGGGGATGGCCATGGTGGCGCGGAGCGCCTGCGGCAGGGACCCGTCGCGCAGGACGACGCTCTCGGCGTTCTCGATGTCCGTGGCGACGCAGCGGAACGGGATGGGAAGCTCGTCGAAGCTGCGGAGGTCGGAGTAGGGGAAAGCCAGCCGGCTGAACGTCAATCCGGCCTGGTGGCCCGCTTCGAGACCGCTCGCGAGCTTGAAGCCGCCCCGGAGCCCGAGCTCCGGGAGGGCGGGGTAGCGCCGCCGGTCCTGCTTGCGCCGGAAGCTCTTCTGGGGGTAGGGGACGTCTCCGGCGAACAGACCGCGCCAGTCGAGTCCGATCAGCAGCTCCTTCACCTCGTCGGGGGTCATTCCGGTGGCGTAGCCGGCGGCGATCAGGCCTCCCATGCTGGTTCCGACGACGTAGTCGACGGGGATCCGGTGCTCCTCCAGCCAGCGGAGGACCCCGACGTGGGCGATGGCCTTCGCAGCGCCTCCCGCCAGCGCCAGCCCCACCCGGGGACGGAGGGGCTCGTCGGCGGCTGGCGCCCGAGCTGCCGCCAGAAGCAGGCCGAGACACAGGATCCGGGTCGTCCGGAAGGGGATCACGACTCGGGGGAGGAGCGCTCCTGAGAGTAGAGCTGGCCGGCTTTCTTCGCCGAGATGAGGATTCCCTTGATCATCGCGGAGCTGAAGCCCCGATGCTCGAGCTCGTTCAGGCCGGAGATGGTGCAGCCCCGCGGCGTGGTCACGGTGTCGATCTCCCGTTCCGGGTGTCTGCCCAGCTCCAGCATGAGAGTCGCCGCTCCCAGCGCGACCTGCGACGCCATCGCCAGGGCCTCCTCGGGGTGAAAGCCGATCTCGATCCCACCCTGGGAGGCGGCGCGCACCGCGCGCAGGAAGAACGCGATGCCGCAGGCACACAGCGCCGTGGCGGGGACGATCTGGTCCTCGTCGATGACGAGGGTCGTGCCGACGGTGGCGAAGATCTCCCGGGCGCGCTCCAGGCTCGGGTCGCGGCGGTCGTCGGCCGCGAGACAGGTCATGGAGCGGCCCACGGCGATGGCCACGTTCGGCATGGCCCGGACTACCCTCAGCGTCGGGTGGGTCCGCGCCCGGATCGCCGCGATGGAGGCACCCGAGACCACCGAGATGATCGAGTGTCGGCCGGGGTCGAGGGCGGGGCGGATCTCGTCGAGGAGCTCGTCCAGCTGCTGCGGCTGGACGGCGATCAGGAGCGTGTCTGCGCCCCGGACTGCCGCCGTGTTGCTTTCGGCTACGCCGAAGCCCTCAGCCCCCAGCTCGCGCAGCGACTCGGGGTTGCTGCGGGTCAGCAGCAGGTCGGCGGCGCGGTGGGTGCCGGTGCGGGCGAGTCCCCTGGCGATCGCCGCCCCGATGTTTCCCGCACCGAGAACGGCGAGCTTCGCATGCTGCCCCATCGGGGCCTCCTCTCGTCGATAGAGCCGCAACCCTAAGGCGACCCGTGACGATCGGCAAGTGGAAAGGAAGCGCTCGGTCCGGGACGTCGAAAAAAGAACCCGGGCGACGCCGGTTCCGAACGCCGCGCCTGTAGCGGGGTTCGGAGGGCCACGACCACCGCGTCCCGGTATTTGCCGAGCGAGAAGTTCCTTGACAGCGAATCGAGCGCTTCACTAGATTGAGGCCCTCGGGCGGTCATGTGGCCTTACCCTCAACAAACCAACAGGAGATCGGCTTGACCGGGGGTTGTGGGTGTCGATGCGCAATCTGAGGTTCGGGTTCTTCGAGAACAGCGGACTTCCGGTCGAGAGTCGCATCCTCATCTTCTACTCCTTCGAGACCGAGGATCGTCTGGCGCGCTCCGGGATACTCCACTACCTGATCCCCGAGCGCCGCTTCGTCGGTCCGCGCCACACTGCCGACCTGACCAGCGCGGCGCTGGAGTTCCTCAACGCGAGCGGCCGGCTCCCGGCCTGGGACGGCGACGCCGGCGCCGGGGCGGCGGCTCCATCCACCCCGGCCCGCCGTCCGCCCGCGGAGACCTGAGGGCGGGGCGCCGGGGGGCGCCCTGTGTTAGCATTCCAGCCTTTCCTGATCCTCCGCCGTCGGCGGAAACCCTTTCTCGGAGAGATACGCGAACATGTCCACTGCGGCAAAACCTCGTGAGATAGCTCCGGCTGACGGCAAGCTCGGCGTGCTGCTGCCCGGGATGGGAGCGGTCGCGACGACCTTCGTGGCCGGTGTGGAAGCGGTGCGGCGCGGGCTGTCCCGGCCGATCGGGAGCCTCACCCAGATGGGGACCGTGAGGCTCGGAAAGCGCACCGAGAACCGGACGCCGCGGGTCGCGGACTTCGTGCCGCTGGCGAGCCTGGACGACGTGGTCTTCGGCGGCTGGGACATCTACGAGGACGACGCCTACGAGGCGGCTCGCAAGGCGGGTGTGCTCGGCAGGGAGCACCTCGACGCCCTCGAGCCCTTCCTGAAGGGGATCGCACCCTGGCCCGCCGTGTTCGACCCGGCCTACGTGAAGAAGCTCTCGGGCACCAACGTCAAGAAGGGAAAGACGAAGCGGGACCTCGCCGAGCAGCTCGTCGCGGACATCGAGAGCTTCAAGAAGAAGAACGGGCTCGAGCGGCTCGTGATGGTCTGGTGCGGGTCCACGGAGGTCTACAAGGAGGTGTCCGCGGTCCACGCCAGCGTGGAGAGCCTGGAGCAGGGCCTGGAGCAGAACGACCCCGACATCCCGCCCTCGATGATCTACGCCTACGCGGCGATCCGTTCGGGCATCCCCTACGCGAACGGCGCTCCCAACCTCTCGGCGGACGTGCCGGCGCTCGTGCAGCTCGCCAAGGAGAAGGGCGCCCCGATCGGCGGCAAGGACTTCAAGACGGGCCAGACCCTCATGAAGACGATCCTCGCTCCGGGCTTCAAGGCGCGGCTTCTGGGGATGAACGGCTGGTACTCGACGAACATCCTCGGGAACCGGGACGGCGAGGTGCTGGACGACCCCGAGTCCTTCAAGACCAAGGAGGTCTCGAAGCTGGGTGTCCTGGAGCACATCCTCCAGCCGAAGCTGTATCCCGACCTGTACGGAGACATCTCCCACGTGGTGCGGATCAACTACTACCCGCCCCGGGGCGACAACAAGGAGGGCTGGGACAACATCGACATCTTCGGGTGGATGGGCTACCCGATGCAGATCAAGGTCGACTTCCTCTGCCGCGACTCGATTCTCGCCGCGCCCATCGTTCTGGACCTCGCGCTGTTCCTGGACCTGGCGGCGCGGGCCGGGATGAGCGGCATACAGGAGTGGCTCTCCTTCTACTTCAAGAGCCCGATGACGGCGCCGGGGCTCTACCCCGAGCACGACGTGTTCATTCAGCTCATGAAGCTGAAGAACACCCTCCGTCACCTGAAGGGGGAGGAGCTGATCACGCACCTCGGCCTGGAGTACTACGACTGATCCGCGCACCCCGCCCCGGGGAGCTTGGACAAGCCCGGGGCACGGAGATACGATCGCCGCATGGGACAGACTGGCGCCGCGCCGGGCCTGCGCGTTGGAGTCAAGGTCAAGGAGATCGCGACTGCAGAGGTCGTGTACCGCGACTGCAGCATTCTCCACTCGGACTCGGTGGGCCTGGTCTTCGAGGTCAAGCGCACGATCTCGGACGGCGGCATGATCTCGAACGTGGTGAGCCAGTTGCTCGTACCCTGGACCACGGTCCGCTACGTCCTGGTCCTGGAGGAAGAGGTATGAAGATGAGACACGCCCTGCCCGTGGCCGCGATCCTGGTGGCCGGCTGTGCTTCTGCGGGCTCGGCGCGCCCCGCAGTCGCCGCCCGGGCCGAGACCCTCGAGACGGGCGTCACCTTCTACAAGCAGGGGAAGTACGCCGATGCGGAGCGGGTGTTCCGGTCCCTCGATGGCCTCGAGGCCCGCAGCTACCTCGCGGCGACCCTGGCCCGGCAGCGGAAGTTCGGCGAGGCACAGCCGATGGCCGAGGATGCGCTGAAGCAGCAGGGAACCCAGCCCATGGCCACCGCGGCCCTCGGCAACTGCCTCGTCGGCCAGCAGAAGTACGACGACGCGATCTCCCGAATGAGCGCGGTCATCGCGTCCGACGACAGGGTGGCCTACGCCTACTTCTGGCGGGGTCAGGCCTACCAGCACGTCGGACAGACCGAGCGGATGGCCGGGGACTTCGAGACGTTCCTGCGACTGGCCCCGGACGCTCCCGAAGCCGCCAGCGTACAGCAGGTGTTGTCGAGCTTCCGTCGCTGAGCGCCGCGCTGCTCTGCGCGCTCCACGTCGCCTCGGTCGCGGCGTGGGCCGCGGCATGGGTGGCGGGACTGATGCTCCAGCGGCGGGCGGCCCGGGCCGGAGGGCCGGAGCGGGAGCTCGCCGGGCGAAGAGTCGCGCTGCGCGCCGCGGCCGCCCAGCACGGTCTCGCGGTCGCCGTCGGGCTGAGCGGCCTCGCCCTGATGCAGGCGCGAGGCTGGCGCTTCGGGTACCCGGAGTGGCTGGCGGCGAAGCTCGGGCTGGTCGCGTTCCTGGTCCTGCCCCTCGAAGCCATGCACGCCTACGTCGGGTACGCCTGGATCCGCGTCGGCCTGCGAGAGACGACAGGGGTGCCCTTCTCGAAGACGCTCCAGAGGGGGCTGGGGATGGAGGAGATGATCCGGGCCCTGGCCGTGCCGCTTCTGGGGATAGGGGTCCCGCTGCTCGCGTGGCTCTCCCTCACGAAGCCCTTCTGACCTCGCCGGGAGCCGCGGGGGGCCATCCGAACACCGGATGCCCCGGGCAGGTCAGAACGCCTGGCCGATGCTGAAATGGAGTCGGCTGCCGGACTCGTCCTCCTTGCGCGCCAGGGGGAAAGCCCAGTCGAGCCTGACCAGGCCCACCGGAGAGCGATAGCGGATGCCCACGCCCAGGGAGTGGCGGAGGTCGAAGCTGAGGTCGGCGACGCCCGCGAAGACGTTGCCAGCGTCCCAGAACAGCACCGCGCCCATCCCGCTGGGGTGGCGGTAGCGGAGCTCCTGGTTCAGCACGAGGACGGCCTCGCCGCCGAGGGGTTCGTTGAAAATGGTGTCCCGGGGCCCGAGGGAGTTGGTCTCGAAGCCGCGCACGGAGTTGGCGCCCCCCGCCTCGAACCTCTCGTCTCCGACGATGGGGCGGCCGTCGAAGCCGTGGGCGAGCCCCAGGCGGTAGCCGTGGGCCCAGAGCAGCGAGTCGCTCAGCTCCCGATGAAAGAAGGCCTGGGCGAAGCCCTTGACGAAGTGGGTGTCCGACCCCAGGAAGCCCTGCGCGAGTCGGAGGTCGACGGCGTAGAAGCGCCCCCGGGTCGGGTCCAGAGGGTTGTCGCGGCTGTCCCGGAAGACTCCCGCATCCAGGGAGGCGAGCTCCGTGATCAGGGGGTCCGGGAAGAACGGGGTCTGGTTGCGGGTGCGAGTGAAGCCGTAGCCGTAGAGGACGTGCCAGCGGCCGCCCAGGCGCAGGTTCTGTTGCAGCTGGATTCCGTTCTCGAGCTGCTCGCGCTCCCCGAAGTCCGGTTGGCCCGCGACGGCCAGCTCGTCCTGTTCGCGCCTGAACGCGCTGATGGTCAGGTCGCCTCCCGCCCACAGGGAGGGCAGGAAGAGCGACCCGCGCAGCTCTCTCAGGTCCGCCCCGGCTCGGGCCCGGGCGCCGACGGTGAGGCCCGTGCCGAGGAGATTGCCCGCCTCGCTCTCGAGCAGGCCGACGAAGCGCTCCTCCTCGTCGTAGCGCAGGTCGTATGCGGCCGTGAACTTCGGCATCTCGACGATCTCGACCCGGACGGTGGCGGGGTTGTCGTCCGCGGTGATGGTCGCCCGGGAGAAGACCCCGAGGGCGAGCAGTCGCGCCTCGGATCGCACGAGCTGGCGCGGGTCCAGCGGATCGCCGACGGCGAAGGTGAGCTGCTTCCTCACGAGGGACTCCCGGGTTCGTTGCAGGCCGGCCAGCTCGATCGCTCCGATGACCACGCGCTCCCGGGCATCCACCTCGAGGCCGACCACGACGTCGGAGCCCTCGGGCACGAGACGCACGGCCACGTCCACGCCGGGATAGCCGCGAGCGAGGTAGTGCTCCCGCAGGCGCGCCGCGGCGGCCGTCGCGGCGTCGGGGGAGAAGCGGGCACCTTCCTCGAGGGCCACACCCGGTGGCGGATCGGACGGCGGGGCGCCCCGGACCTCCACCCGCGCCACGACGGCCCGGGGCCCCTCCTCGACGGGGACGCGGATCGAGACGCTGCCGCCGTCCTCGGCGACCTCGGGATCGGAGACCCGAGCCGAGTAGTAGTAGGCCTCCCGGTAGGCAGCCCGGATCCTTTCGGCCGCATCGTCCGGGGCGACCAGCAGCTCGGCGGCACCGCCGGCGGCCCGCTCGAGGGCCGAGCTGGACAGCGCGCTGGCGCCGGGGAACTCCAGCCGCGCGACCTCCAGAGTCGGGCCCGGCTCCACCTCGAACACCAGAACCCGGCCTCCGTCGACCGGCGCGCCGCGGGTGGCGACGGCGGCCCGCAGGTGGCCGCGCCGCCTGAGCGCCCGCACCAGGCGGTCCCGGCCCAGCTGGAGGGCTTCGTCCTCGTGGAAGGCCTGCCGGACCGTCTCGTCGAGGTCCGGCGCGTCGGGGAACCCTTCGACCCGCCACGAGTAGCGCGGCCCGGATCGCAGGTGGAAGACGGCGGTGCGGTCCTCGAGCCGGGCGCCCACCTGTGCCTCGATGTACCCGAGGTCGGCGAGGTGGCCGCGGAGCCGTTCGGCGTCGTCCTGCACGTCCCAGCTCGTCGTGCGCTTCCCGCTCTCGCTCCGGAGCTCGGCTCGGAGCAGCTCCTCGGAGAGCGGCAGCTCTCCCTCGAGGCGCACGGCATCGAGGCGGACGCGCCGCTCCTCCTGGTCGCGGAGTCTCGGCCGCGGCGGCCCGCCCCAGCGCAGCTTCTGGCCCAGACCGTACGTGAACAGCCCGGAGTCGTCCCGTTGTACGGCTGCCGAGACGTCCCAGAGCGGGCTGACCTCGAGTCGGATGAAGCGCTCCTCCGGGCCGCCGAGGCCCACGGAGTAGAGCAGGGTCGCGTAGTCGGTGACGCGCTTGCCGAAGGTGAAGCGCGCCGTGGGGTCCTGCTCGCGGGCGAGCAGCTGGGGCTGGATCGAGACCTGGTCCAGGCCGAACTGCTCCAGGGTCCGCGAGAGATCGCTGGTGACGCGACCGGCGAGGAAGGCGGCCATCTGGCCCGCTGCGATCCGGGAGCCCTGGCCGAGAGCCTGGTTCCTGGTGCGTCCCGTGGCGATGATGCTGATCAGCTCGGGCTCGGAGGCCGGAGGCGTCGACGTGAAGGAGAGGCGGGGGCTTTCGAGTGAGCCCCGGGCCTCGATGGTCACGTCGAACTGGACCTTGTCCCCGGTGGCGTCACCGCCGAGCTCCTGGAACGCCTCGATCCGCGTACCCGCGGTGACCGAGACCTGGGGGTCGAAGTCCCCGGAGTAGGCGAGGTCGCCGCTCTCCACCACGAACTCGCGGGTCTGCAGGAACACCCTGCCCCCGGGCACGATCTCGAGCCGACCGTAGGGAGCGGGCCGGTCCAGGTTGCCCCGGGCCGTGAGTCGGCCCCGGGCCTCGAGGCGTGCCAGGTTGTTGCGGACGAGGATCGGGTTGTCGACCTCCACGTTCACGTCGAGGCCGATCGACCTCAGCAGCGGCGACTCCTCGGGCTCGACCACCTCGGCGAACAGGCTCTCCTGGAGCGCGATGTCGACGTCGTAGAGGCCGCGCTGGATCCGCACGCTCCCCGTCAGCTCGAGGGCATCGCGGGCGCCCGCCAGAACCAGGTCGGCGTCGACCCGGCTCTTGAACCCCTCGGGGTACTGGATCGACATGCTCTTCCCGTGCGCCTCGAGGTGCGCGGCGTCCAGGGCCACCCCTTCCAGGACGGCCACGCCGTCGAGACGGACCTCACCCCCCCCGAGGAGACCGCGCACGTCCTCAACGCGCACCATCGTCCCGTCCAGGAACACGTTCCCCCGGATCTCGGTCAGGGGCTGGTCGAGCAGCCTGAAGCGCAGCGTTCCCTCGCTGAGGACCAGCTGGCCGCGGGCCTCGGGTGCGTCCCAGGTCCCCTCCAGCCTCACGTCCACCTCGGCGTTGCCCGAGAGAGCCGCCTCCGGCAGGAAGGGGTTGAACGTGCGCAGGGCGAGGGTGCCGCGCGCCCTCAGGCCGAGGCTGCGGTCGACGAGCCCCACCTGGCCCGTGATCGCGAAGCGCTCTTCCCGGGCGGTCATGGCCAGCTCGTCGACGATCAGCCTGCCATCCTCGAGCCGGAGGCGGTACGGCGAGAGCGAGACGCCCAGGCCCGACACATCCAGCTCGGCGGCCTCGCCATGAACGTCGACCTGGAGCCCGGCCAGGTCGAACAGGTCGCCGCTGATCGTCGCCTCGCCGGCGAGCCGCGCGTCGAGCGCCGCGGACTCCCCGGGGGCGGGCGACGGGACGAGCTGCGCGACGTCCAGGTCCGTCCAGCGGAGCGTGAGGGCGGAGCTCCCCGACCGATCGCGGCCCCACAGAGACGCCAACGAGACGCGTCCCGAGACCGTGACCGACCCGCCCGCGACGTCGACCCGCAACGGGTCCAGTTCCGCGACGTCGCCGTCGAAGGCGATCCGGCCCGGGCCCGAGTTCATGGCAGGGAGCCCGGGAAGCCGGGCCTCGATCGGGCCGATCTCGAGCCGCCCCACCGGTTGAGGCGCGCGCAGCGTGCCCCCGATGTGGGCGGACCCGGTGAGGCTTCCCGCGAGTTTCCAGCCCGCCGGAGCAGGGAGCTCCCCGAGAATCGCCCGCAGCTCGACATCCGCCGAGAGCGGCTCGCCGGGGTCGGTCCCCGCCTCCCCCTCCAGGGAGAGGGCGACCCCGTTGGCCTCGAGGGCGAGATTGCGGGCGCGGACCCGCCGCTCGGCGAGGCCCAGCTCCGCGGGCCCTGCCAGGCGTAGCCCCTGCCCGGCCGCCGTCAGCTCGAGGGCGCGTAGATCGACCAGGGCCGTCGCGGCCAGCGGGTCGTCCGCGGGCACCGAGAACGTCGCCGAGCCCGAGAGGAGGCCCGACAGGTCGCTCTCCGGGGCTGCCCAGGGAGCCAGGAGCGCGAGCGGCAGGGAATCGAGGTCCAGCTCTCCCTCGATCCGCGGGTAGGGCGGGGAGCCCTGCAGCCGGGCAGTCGCCCCCAGGGCCGGGACCTCCAGCTCGAGCCGGCTCGCTCCCCGGGCGTGACGCAGCCCCGCGTCGAGCCGCCCCAGCTCGACCCCCGACACGCCCAGGCCCTCGATCCCGAGCGTTCCCTCGGCAGCGAGGGCGCTCTCGGGGCCGGTGGCCGCGAGCTGGAGCCGCAGCCGGCCCTGGAGCCCGGGAACCAGGTCGGCCAGCTCGAGATCGCGTGCGGAGAGACCCAGCGTCGCGAGCTCGGCGCCGTCCGCCGAAACGTCGATCTCCAGGGAGCCCGCGCCCAGGGCCGCTTCGAGATGGGCCTCGCTGGTCGGGCCGCGGTTTCGGACCGTTCCGTTGATCTCTGCGTCGAGGGCGCCGGCGGGGAGGTCGGCCCCGAGGCGAGCCGCCAGAGCGGCCCGCAGTTCCGGGGGCAGCTCGCCCCGAGCGGTCCCGTCCAGGCGGACCTGCAGCTCCCGGAGCCAAGCCGGCGCTCCCGGGAGGGCGCTCCCGCCTGCCAGTGTCGCGCGCCAGTCCACGTCCACCGCAGGACCGTCCGGACGCAGCGAGCCCCGCCCGCTGACGATCAGCGTCTCGACGGACGGATCCGCGAGGCTCAGCTGGCTCTCGACAGAGAGCTCCCCGTCGAGGGGCCCCTGAGCCACCAGCTCTCCCGACAGGCGTCCTGCGATCGGCGGAGCCGCGAGGCCGAGGCCGGCGGCGAGGAGCCGTGTGCTCAGGTGCGCGAGATCGGCCCGGGCTTCGAGCCGCCCTTCCTGGAGTCGGGCCCGCGCCTCGGCCCGTCCCCCGAGAGCCTCGGACCTGGCGGTCAGCTCCGCGTCGTCGGTGGTCCCCGCGGCCGCGAGGCTCAGGGTGTCGAGAGGCCAGCCGGCGATGCGGAGGCCGGATCCCTGCACGTCGATCCGGCCCCGCCAGGGCTCGCTGCCCGCGTCCAGCTCGAACTCCCCGCCGGCGCGACCCGAAGCCGCAACCCCGAAGGGCGAAGCATCGGCGAGGTCGAGGGAGAGCGAGCCCTTCAGCACGGGCGCCGGGGCGAAGGCGTCGCCGATGGCGCCCGCGGCGGTGATCCGGGACCCGTCCCCGAGCTGCCCCTCGAAGCGGTCCAGGTGGACCCCCAGCGCCGGCGTGACGGTGAGCCGGGCCTCGATCGGACCGGCCCGGGGCGCGCCGCCGACGTCGAGACGCTCGGCCCGGAGCGTGAGGGCGCCGGTGCCCAGTGATCCCGAGGCAGAGAGGCCCTCGAGAGCGAGGAGCATCCCCTCCGGGGACTCGTGCTGCAGGTGGCCGTCCCGCACGCTGAGCTCCGAGATGCGCAGCGGGAAGGGGAGCGTCGGAGCCGGCTCGCCGCTCGGAGCGCCCGCCGCGACCACGCTGAGCCGGGGAGCTGAGACGTGGAGGTAGCGGAGTGCCGGGGCGCCTCCGGAGAGCGGGGGCGGGGAGAAACCGCCCCGGATCTCGGCAACGTCGAGGGTGAAGCCGTCGCCCGGCAGGTGGAGCTCGTCCACCTCGACTGCGAGCAGGCCGGGGACCACGTGGAGCCGTCCGATCCGCGCCTCCGGGAAGGCTCGCCGCAACGCGATCTCGGCGCGTCGGCGCAGGGGATCCTGGGGAAACCAGCCCGCGAGGAGCGGGATCACGATCGTCACGGTGCCGGCGAGCGCCCACAGCCGCCTCCGCCCCACGCCCCGGGTCCAGCCACTCTTCACGCTCGACCTGCCGAGGCGGCGCCGCGCAGGGCAGCGAGCAGCGCGCCGATGTCCGCGGGGAGCGGAGCGCGGAGATCCAGGGTGTCCCCCGTCGCCGGATGGGTGAAGCGCAGGCGGGCGGCGTGCAGGGCGGGGCGGGGAAACGCCGTGAGGGCCGCGCCGGCCGCGGGGTCGCGGCAGACCGGTCGCCGTCCTGCTCCGTAGGTGGCGTCGCCGACGACGGGATGGCCGATGGAGGCCAGGTGTACCCGGATCTGATGGGTGCGACCGGTGTGGATCCGCACGGTCAACAGCGACGCGCCGTCGAGACGCTCCCGTACCTCGAAGCTGGAGCGTGCCGCGCGGCCCGGCCCGCTCGACCGGGTGGACATCCGATGCCTGTGGACGGGGTGGCGCCCGATCGGGAGGTCGATCTCGCCGCGGTCCGTCCGGGGTCGGCCCAGGGCGAGGGCGAGGTACTCCTTCTCGACCTCACGGGCGGCGAACTGGCGCGACAGCTCGCGGTGGGCGAGGTCGTCCTTCGCGACCACGATCAGCCCGGAGGTGCCCTTGTCGAGCCGGTGGACGATGCCCGGCCGGGCCACGCCGCCGATCCCGGAGAGCCGGTCGACGTGGTGCAGCAGCGCGTTGACGAGGGTACCCGACCGGGCTCCGGCTCCGGGATGGACGACCAGCCCCGCGGGCTTGTCCACCACGAGCAGGCTCGAGTCCTCGTGGACGATCCGCAGCGGCAGGGGCTCGGGCAATGGCTCGGCCGGCTCCGGGGGAGGCTCGGCGTACTCGACGCGCTGCCCGGCCCGCAGCCGCGTGGCCGGCCGGACGGTCTCCCCGTCGACCCGGACCCAGCCGCCCTGGATGAGCTGCTGCAGGCGAGCTCGGCTCGTACCGACCCCTGCGGCCAGCCACCGATCCAACCGCTCGCCGGTGGCCTCCGGCGCGACCGTCAGCGAAACCCTGCGGGACGCGGGATCCTCTTCAGACCGCCGCCTCGACCGGCCGCTTCTTGGCGAGGTAGGGCACGACCGCGGCGGCCGCGATGAACATGAGCACGGCGATGAACTGGGACGTGGAGAGCGCCCCCTCGAAGACCCAGCCGCGGGAGGCGTCGCCCCGGAGGAGCTCGATGACGAAGCGCGCGGCCGCGTAGAGCATCACGTAGCTCAGGATCACCTGCCCGTGAAAACGCTTGTGACGGCCGATCCAGAGCAGGATGGCGAAGATCCCGAAGGTCACGGCGGACTCGTAGAGCTGCACGGGGTGGAGCGGGATGTCGATCGGGACACCCACGTTGCGGCTCGCGTAGACGTCGGTGAAAGTCACCGCCCAGGGCAGGTCGCTGGGGCGTCCGAAGCAGCAGCCGGCCGCGAAGCAGCCGAGGCGTCCGATCGCCTGTCCCACGGCCACGCCCGGGATCAGGGCGTCGGAGGTACGCCAGCCGTCCAGCCCGTGACGCCGCGAGTACCACCAGGCCACCGGAAAGGCGCCGAGCAGCCCTCCGTAGAAGACTCCGCCGCTCTGCACCAGGGCGAGGATCCTGCCCGCGTTCTGGGAGTAGTAGTCCCATTCGATCACCACGAGCAACAGCTTCGCCCCCACCAGGCCGGCGATCAGGACGTAGATGGCGAGGTCCGTGACCCGGCTCGAGTCGAGGCCGGCGCGCTTCGCCTCGCGGCTCGCAACCCAGAGACCCACGAGGAAGGCCACGGCCAGGAGCACTCCGTAGGTGTGGAGGGTGAGCGGCCCGACCTCGCGGCCGAGCAGCTCGAAGGCGGGGAGCGTGAACAGGCGGGCGAACACTACTCGGTCCCCCGCACCGCCTCCATCTCGGCCGCGGGGGACTCGCCGGGCGAGCGGAGGATGTCCAGGATCAGCAACCCGACGCCGACCGTGATCGCGGAGTCTGCCACGTTGAACATCGGCCAGTGGTGCGTCCGCCAGTAGACGTCGACGAAGTCCACCACGTAGCCCAACCAGGCCCGATCCACGAGGTTGCCGATGGCTCCCCCGGTGATGAGGGCGAGGGCGCTCTGGGGCAGGCGGCTCTCCAGGGGCAGCTTCCACGAGTAGCCGACGATCGCCCCGAGGGCGAGGAGGCTCACCACGGCGAAGAGCAGCGACTGGTAGGGAAGGTCGGCGTCGGAGAGGATGCCGAAGGCGGCCCCCCGGTTGCGCACGTAGGTGAGCGCCAGGACGCCGTCGATGATCGACCGGCTCTCGTGGACCTCCATGAGGCGGTCCACGATCCGCTTGGTGAGCTGGTCGACGACCACGATACCCAGGGCGAGCGCCGCGTACGGGACCCTTCTCCTCACAACGCCTCCAGGACCGCCGCGCAGCGCGGGCAGACCCCCGGGTGCACCGGCTGTCGCCCCACCTCCTCGGATACGGTCCAGCAGCGCTCGCACTTCGCGCCGGCAGCCGGCGTCACGGTCACCTCCACCTCTCCGTCACCCGAGTCGAGGGCGACGCGGCTCACGATGAAGAGGTTCGCCAGCTCCCCGGGCCACGAGCTGCTCCGGGACTCGTAGCTCTCGAGCGCCTGGCGCTCTCGCGCCGGCGCCCGCAGCGACAGCTCGGCACCGAGGCTCGAGCTGATCTCCTTGCGCGCCCGGGCCTCCTCGAGAGCCTTCATGACCACGGTCCTGAGCTCGCGGAGCGCCTCCCACTCCTCCAGGACGGCCGGTGCGCCGGCCTCGGCCTCCGGAAACAGCGCGAGATGCACCGATTCCTCCTCGACGCCGGGGAGCAGCGCCCAGACCTCGTCGGCGGTGAAGGGGAGCACGGGGGCAATCAGGCGCGTCACGTCGAGGGCGATCCTGTGTAGCACGGTCTGGGCCGAGCGACGCCGGGCGCCGTCACGAGCGTCGCAGTAGAGCCGGTCCTTGAGCACGTCGAAGTAGAGCGCCGAGAGGTCGACGGCGCAGTACTGGACGAGCTGGTGGTACACGACGTGGTACTCGAACTCCTCGTAGGCCTTGCGGATGCGCGCCACGAGGCGCCGGTGCGCCGCCAGCGCGTAGCGGTCGATCTGCTCGAGGCGATCCTCCGGTACCGCGTCCTTCCGGGGGTCGAAGTCGGTGAGGTTGGAGAGCAGGTAGCGACAGGTGTTCCGGATCTTGCGGTAGGCCTCGCCCAGCCTCGGAAACATCTCCTCGGAGATGGGCATGTCCTCCCGGTAGTCCACCATGGTGACCCAGAGCCTGAGGATCTCGGCACCGAAGCGGTCCACTACCTTCTGGGGTGCGACGACGTTGCCGAGGCTCTTGGACATCTTGCGGCCGTCCCCGTCCACAGTGAAACCGTGAGTGATCACCTGGCGGTACGGAGGCCGGTCCTGGTTGGCGACGCTGATCAGCAGCGAGGAGTGGAACCACCCCCGGTGCTGGTCGCTGCCCTCGAGGTAGACGTCCGCGGGCCCGCCGACCACGGCGGCCCAGGACGACCCCGAGTCGAACCAGACGTCCAGGATGTCGCTCTCCTTCTCGAACTCGCCGTGCCCGCACCGCGGGCAGGTGAAGCCGTCGGGAAGGAGCTCCCGGGCGGTGCGCTCGTACCAGACGTCGGCGCTCTCCGCCTGGAAGGCGTCGGCCACCCTGCGCGCCAGCTCGGCGGTGAGCAGCGGCTCGTCGCAACTCCTGCAGTAGAAGGCCGGGATCGGAACGCCCCACAGGCGCTGGCGCGAGATGCACCAGTCGGGTCGGTTCGCGATCATGCCGGTGATCCGCTCCTGGCCCCAGGCGGGATGCCAACGCACCGTGGCGATGGCGTCGAGGGTCCGCTGGCGCAGCTCCCGGCGGTCGAGCCCGATGAACCATTGGGCGGTAGCCCTGAAGATGATCGGGTTCTTGCAGCGCCAGCAGACCGGGTAGGAGTGGACCATCCGCGACGCGTGGAGCAGGCGGCCCCGTTCCCGGAGCAGGTCGACGACGGCCGGGTTCGCCTCGAAGACCTTCCGGCCCCGGAGCTCCGGGACGTCGTCGGTGAATCGCCCCGCCTCGTCCACGGGGCAGTAGATGTCGAGGCCGTAGCGGACTCCCGTGACGTAGTCGTCCCAGCCGTGGCCGGGCGCCGTGTGGACGATGCCGGTCCCCGTGTCGAGGGTGACGTAGTCGGCGAGGACGCCGGGAGACGTGCGCTCGATCCAGGGGTGCTCGAACTCGATTCCCTCGAGGACGGCGCCCTCGACCTCGGCCAGGGGAGCGCCGAAGGGCGTCCCGTAGCGCTCTGCCAGAGGGCCGGAGAGCTCCCGGGCCACCAGGAGCACGTCGTCGGGATCGCTCGCCAGGGGGTAGAAGCCGTACGTCGCGTCGGGGTGGAACGCGAGGGCCAGATTGCCGGGCATGGTCCAGGGCGTCGTGGTCCAGATCACGGCGGAGATCCGTTTGCCCCGGAGGCGCGGGTGCCGTGCCGCGAGGGACGCGCTCCCCGCCTCGCTCAGCGGAAAGCGGACATCGATGGTGGGGCTCTCGTGACTCTCGTCGTACTCGACCTCCGCCTCGGCGAGGGCGGTACGGCATGAGATGCACCAATGGACGGACTTCTTGGCCTTGTAGACGAGCCCCTTCTCCACCGTGTCGGCGAGCTGCCGGACGATCGCCGCCTGATAGTCGGGAGACATGGTCAGGTAGGGAGCGTCCCACTCGCCCATGACCCCGAGCCGCTTGAACTCCTGCCGCTGGACCTCGATATACCTCTCCGCGTGCTCGCGACAGGCGCGGCGGAACGCCAGAGGGCTCATCTCCCGCTTCTTCGAGCCGAGGCTCTTGTCGACCTGCAGCTCGATGGGCAGGCCATGACAGTCCCAACCCGGGCGGTAGGGCGCGTCGTAGCCCGCCATGTTGTGGCTGCGGACCACGATGTCCTTCAGCACCTTGTTCAGGGCGGTGCCGAGGTGGGTGTGGCCGTTGGCGTAGGGTGGGCCGTCGTGGAGCAGGAAACGCGGCGCTCCCGCGCGGGCCTTTCGCAGCTTGCCGTAGAGGCCCTGCCGTTCCCACGCCTCGATGCGTTGCGGCTCTGTGCTCGGCAGGCTCGCCTTCATCGGGAAGCTGGTCCGAGGCAGATTGAGTGTCGACTTCAGGTCGGTGGTGGCGCTCATTCTCAGGGTATCCGAGCCGACAGGCTAACACGGCCTCGAAATGCCCGCAAACAAAGGCGTTACCGCGTCCCGGCGGGCGCAGTGCCGGCGGCGCGGAGAGCGGCGAGGGTGACGGCGGCCCCCGCCAGCCCCGTCGCCAGGGTGAAGAGCGGCCAGAACGCGAGCTGCGGGACCACTGCGAGCTGGAGGAGCTGCTCGAGGCTGCCCGGCGCGAAGGTATGAAGGGCGCCGGTGAGGGGATGGCGGATCCGGACCACCGAGGAGACGTCGTAGTGCGACCCGAGCTGGAGCTTCGTGGCGACGACGACGAGGGCGGCCACGAAGCCCCGGGTGGCGACGCCGTAGAGCAGGAGCAGGCCGGCCAGGGGCAGCCAGAGGCGTCTCGCTCCCTCGGAGCGCAGGCGGAGAGCGAAGAAGGCGCCGAACAGGGGCGCGAGCCAGGTGACGCCCACGGCGAAGCTGAGGAGCTCGGGGGCGGCGGCCTTCTCGAGCAGGAAGCGGAGCAGCGTCACCGCGACGCTGCACGCCACAGCCGTGGCGAACCAGCGCTCGGCCACGCGCTCGGCCTGGGCGTCGGTGAGGGCGAGCCCGACCGTGCCGAGCAGGAGACACAGTCCGCTCAGGACGTAGAAGGCCAGCCCCGCCGACGCGGAGCCCCGACCCGTCACGTAGCTCGCGCCGAACAGGTAGACCATCTGGGTCTCCGACTCGGAGCGACCCTCGGCCATCACCGCCAGCACCAGCAGGCAGAGGCCGAGCAGGCTCGCGCCCATGGCGATCCCGCGTCGGCGTTCCCCCGGAAGGCGGGGCCACCGGAGCAGCAGGCCGACCGCGAGCCAGCTCGCGAGCACACCGAGCGCCTCAGCGCCGGACATCGCGCGGAGTATACCCGGCGGGCGCACCGTGGTCGGGGGGAGCCCTGAGCTATAATCCTGCCCCACTCCGCGGCGCGTCCGGCGCCGCCCGGGGAGTCCCATGATCGAGCTGTTCGAGATCCTCAGCGCCATGGCCTCCAAGAAGAAGGAGGTCGCCGACCAGCTCGAGCTGTACCTCGACATCGGAGAACGGGTCGCCAAGACGATGGCCGGCGTGTTCAACACGCAGCAGGACGAGGTGGCGCTCCTGATCCTGTCCCGGGACGGGAGGCACCTGCGCTTCGTGGCGCCGCGGAAGCTCGCGGCCCTGGGGTCGATCCCGCTCAGCAAGCGGGACTCCATCGCCGTCGGGGTCCTGCAGAAGAAGTCTCCGGAGCTGATGAACAACGTACCCATGGTCAGGCACGTCTCGTTCTTCGAGAGCATCAAGCTCAGGGACAAGGTCGTGCCGATCCAGAAGATGGTGAGCGTCCCGATCCTCCACGATCAGAAGGCGATCGGCGTGGCGCAGATCAGTCGCAAGGGGGAGAGCGCCGCCGCCGCCGGGCCGGATTTCACCGAGGCGGACGTCAGGAAGGCCCAGGAGATCTTCGGCGACATCGCGCCATTCCTGTCCCGGGCCCGCCCCGACGACTACTGATCCAGCTCCAGGTCGCGGGCGAACGCGAGCAGGCTTTCCGCGAGCTCGCGGCCCGACGCCGGACGGCTTCCGGGGTCCTTCTGCAGCGCGCCCTCGACGATGCGGGCCAGCTCGGCCGGGACCCTCGGGGCGACCTCCCGGATCGGCGTGGGCTGCTCGGCGATCACCTTGAACACGAGGCCGGTGATGGAGTCGCCCGCGAAGGCTCGCCGGCCGGTCAGCGTCTCGTACAGGACGCAGCCCAGGGAGAACAGGTCGCTGCGCCCGTCCACCTTCCACCCCCGGGCCTGCTCGGGGCTCATGTAGGCGGGCGTGCCGACCAGCGTGCCCGCCGCGTTGAGGCTGTCGGCGTTGCGGGCCTCGGCGATTCCGAAGTCCGCGACCTTGACGTGGTCTCCCGGCTCGACGAGGATGTTCCCGGGCTTGACGTCGCGGTGCACCACGCCGCGCCCGTGGGCGTAGCCCAGCGCCTCGGCGACCTGGGCACCCACGTGCGCCGCGCGCACCGGTCGGAGGCGTCCCTCCCGCCGGATCACGTCGCCGAGGGCGTCCCCTTCGACGAGCTCCATGGCGAGGTAGCAGACCGGCCCCGCCTGACCGACGTCGTGGACGGTGACGATGTGCGGGTGGCGGAGCCGGGCGGCGACACCCGCCTCGCGGTGGAAGCGACGGCTGACGTGCTCGGCGCGCCCCGGGCCGCCGAGGCCTCCGAGGTGGATCGTCTTGACGGCGACCCGCCGCCGCAGGGACGCATCGTACGCCTCGTAGACCGTGCCGAAGGCACCGGAGCCCAGCGTCCGGATGACGCGGTAGCGTCCTGCGATCTCGGCGGGCTGCGGGGCGGGGGGGGCGCTCAGCTGGAGCTCCGGAATGCGCGCATCCCGGGGGAGTCTATACCGGCCGCGCCCCCGGCACGCAGAACGGCTCTGCCGCGGGGTCAGCGCAGCCGACGATCCAGCTCCCCGAGCAGCTCGCGGACGTTCCTGGCGTTCTGTCCCAGGTCCCACTTCCCGACCCGGGATGACGAGCGGACGCTGACCTCGGATCCCCCGCCGGACCCGGTGACGTGCACCGTGACGTCGTCGGAGAAGCGGAAGACCCGGGTCGTCCGCACCGCCTGAACGGCGAAGCCCCCGGGGCCGCTCCCCGATCCCGTGAGCTCCCAGGCGGGCAGCGCCGTGACCGCGGCCTCGACCTCGCGGGCCACCCGGGCCGGAGGCTGGGTGTAGCTCCGGGGCTGCAGGTCGGGGTACTCGGGCGTCCGGCCGGTCTCCACCACGTTCAGGAACGGCCACGCGACGAAGGCGGCGGCCGCCGCGACGACGACCACGCCGGCGAGGATCCACTTCGACAAGGCGACCTCCCATGCTCTTCCCGGCCCCGGGACCCGCGTATGAGCGCGCTCACAGCATAACGGCGCGGGCGGGTTAGCATGGGAGGTTCGGGCCGGCGTAGCGGCCCGGAGGCCGGGTACCCCGCCCGGGGGAGGGCAGAGCATGACGGAAAGCAGGCGTCTGTTCGGTACGGACGGCGTTCGCGGCAAGGCGAACGTCGAGCCGATGACGGCCGAGATGGCGCTGGCGCTCGGACGAGCGATCGCTCACGTGTTCCGCCAGGGTGACCACGCCGACCGCTCCAAGATCATCATCGGCAAGGACACCCGCGTCTCCGGGTACATGTTCGAGAGCGCCCTGACCTCCGGGATCTGCTCGATGGGCGGCGACGTCTTCCAGGTGGGCCCCGTCCCGACCCCGGGGATGGCCTTCCTGACCACCGACATGCGCTGCGACGCGGGGGTCATGATCTCCGCGAGCCACAACCCCTACGAGGACAACGGGATCAAGTTCTTCTCCAGCGACGGCTTCAAGCTCCCCGACCGGATCGAGGACGAGATCGAGCGGCTCATCTTCTCCGGGGAGCTGTCCAAGGTCGGCGCCAGCGCCGAGGGCGTGGGGCGGGCCCGGCGCCTCGACGACGTGCTGGGGCGCTACGTCGTCTTCCTGAAGAAGACCTTCCCCATGGACCTGACCCTGGACGGGCTGCGGGTGGTCGTGGACTGCGCGAACGGAGCCGCCTACAAGGTGGCGCCGACCGTGCTGGAGGAGCTCGGCGCCGAGGTGTTCGAGATGGGGGTGGACCCCAACGGCTACAACATCAACGCGGGGGTGGGATCCCTCTTCCCCGAGAAGGTCGCGGCGAAGGTCCGGGAGGTGCGGGCGGAGGTCGGCATCGCCCTGGACGGAGACGCGGACCGCTGCGTCCTGATCGACGAGAAGGGGAGCATCCTGGACGGCGACCAGATCCTGGCGATGTGCGCTCGGGACATGCAGGCGCGGGGCGTTCTCAAGGGCGGCGGCGTCGTGGCCACGGTGATGAGCAACCTCGGTCTGGAGCGCAGCCTCTCGAGCGCAGGGCTGAAGCTCGAGCGCTGCAAGGTCGGGGACCGCTACGTCGTCGAGGCGATGCGCGCCGGGGGCTACAACCTCGGCGGCGAGCAGTCCGGCCACACGATCTTCCTGGACCACAACACTACCGGGGACGGCACGATGTCGGCGCTCCAGGTCCTGGCGATCATGAAGAAGACGGAGAGGCGTCTTTCGGAGCTGGCGGCGGTGATGACCCGCTACCCGCAGGCCATTCGCAGCGTCCGGGTCGCGCGCAAGCCTCCCCTCGACGAGGTCCCGTCGCTCAAGGAGGCCGTGGCGAGCGCGGAGAGCGCGCTCGACGGCACGGGGCGAGTGCTGTTCCGGTACAGCGGCACGGAGCCGAAGGCCCGGGTGATGGTGGAAGGGGAAGACGAGGCTCGCATCGAGCGGATGGCCGACGAGCTCGCTGAGCTGGCGGGTCGCCAGCTCAGCGACGGCTGAGCCGGTCGGGCAGCTCCGATCTCGGCGGCCCGGAGCGCGTCACTCCAGGGGCAGCGGCCGCTGTCGCCGCTCGAGCCCCCGCAGCAGCTTCCGCGTCATGGAGGAGATCGGCAGCTCCTCCAGCTCGGCCCGGGTCGCCCAGCGGAGCCCTTCGCCCCCGGCTGGCCGGCGCAGGGTGGCGGCGTACCCCTCGAGAGTCAGGCGCCGGAACGTGATCGCGTGGCGGGCGCGGGAGAGCAGGGGCCCCACCTCCACCGAGAGCCGATAGCGCTCCAGCAGCTCGCGCTCGAGGTCGGGCCGGCCGCGGGTGTCCAGGGAGGTCCGGGGCAGCTCCCAGAGCCGGGACATGAGGCGGCCCTCGGGCCGCCGGACGAGCAGCACGCGGCCGTCGCGCTCCACGAGCGCTGCCGCCACGGTGACCTGGACCGGCGCCCTGCGGGACCGCGGCTCCGGGAGCTGCTCGGCGATGCCGAGGGCGCAGCCGCTGCACTGCCGCCGGAGCGGACACGCCGCGCAGGCGGGCTTCCGCGGCGTGCACACCGTAGCGCCGAGCTCCATGAGCGCCTGGTTCCAGTCCCCGGGAGAGGCCCGGTCCAGCAGCTCCTCGGCGCGGAGGTAGAAGGCGCCGTCCCGTCTCCACTCGGGCCCGCGCAGCGCCTGGAGCCGGGCCAGGACGCGGCGCACGTTGCCGTCGACGACGGGCAGGGGCTCTCCGAAGCAGATGGAGAGCACGGCGCTCGCGGTGTAGAGGCCTACACCGGGGATGGCGAGAGCCGCCTCGAGGCTCCGGGGAAAGCGCCCAGCGTGGCGCTCAGCCACGTGCCGCGCCCCGCGCTGCAGGTTGCGGGCCCGGTGGTAGTAGCCGAGGCCGGACCAGGCCGAGAGCACCGCGTCCTCGGACGCCGCGGCCAGGCTGCCGAGATCGGGGAAGCGCTCCAGGAAGGAGCCGTAGTAGGGGAGGACGGTACGGACCGTCGTCTGCTGAAGCATGACCTCGGAGACCCAGACGCGGTACGGGTCGCGGCTCCGGCGCCAGGGGAGGTCCCGGCGATTGCGCCCGTACCAGTCGAGGAGCCGCCGACGCACGACGGCTCGGCGCTTCGGAGTCTCCCTCACTCTGCGGGGCCCGAGCGGCGCGCCGTCACTGCGCGGAGAATGCCGGCGAGGTCGGCGTGGGTCTCGACGGCTCCGAGGCCGGCGCCCCGGCAGCGGCGCCCCACCTCGTCGGCCATCCCGAGGCCGACCTCCAGGACGAGCCAGCCCCGCTCGCCCAGGATCGCGGCGGTGGCGGGGATCAGCCTGTCGTAGACCGCGAAACGGTTTCCCTCGGGGAAGAGCGCCAGCTCAGGCTCGTGCTCGCGCACCTCGGGGGCGAGCCCGGGCCGCTCCTCGGGGCCGACGTAGGGCGGGTTGCTGACCACGAGGTCCGGCGCGAGACCGGCCACGGGCTCGAGCAGGTCGCCGAGATGGAGCTGGAGCCTCGGGGAGGGGCCGAGGCCGAGCCGCCGCGCGTTTCGTTCGGCGAGGCGCAGGGCCGCCGGGGAGATCTCCGTGGCGTGGACGACGGCGTCGGGCCGGGAGGCCGCGATCGACAGCCCGATGCAGCCGGTGCCGGTGCCGACGTCGACCACCAAGGGCTCGGCCAGCTCCTCGATCCGCGCCAGGGCGAGCTCGACGAGCAGCTCGGTCTCGGGCCTGGGGATCAGCGCCTCGGGTCCCGCCAGGAACGTGTGGTGGAAGAAGTCCTGCGTTCCCAAGATGTGCTGGATCGGTTCGCGGCTCGCCCGCCGGGCGACCAGGGCCATGAAGCGGCCGTCCTCGTCGGCGTCGATGGTCCGCTCCGGATGCGCCAGCAGCTGGGCGCGATCGCAGCCGAGCACGTACCGCAGGAGCAGCTCGGCGTCGAGTCCCGGATCGGGCACGCCGGCGGCCCGGAGCGTACGCTCGGCCCGCTGCAGGCCGTCCCGCGCGGTCACGGCCGCCTTACGCGGCGGGCGCCTTGAGCTTCTCGGCCTGGTTGTGGGCGACCAGGGCGTTCGTGACCTCTTCGAGGTCCCCGTCCAGGACGTCGTGCAGCCTGTGGGTCGTGAGGCCGATCCTGTGGTCGGTCATGCGCGCCTGGGGGAAGTTGTAGGTCCGGATCTTCTCGCTGCGGTCGCCGCTGCCGACCTGGCTCTTGCGGTCCGCGGCGATCTCCCTGTGCTGCTCCTCCCGGGCCATCTCGTAGAGGCGTGCCCTCAGCACCTTCATGGCCTTCTCCCGGTTCTTGATCTGGCTCTTCTCGTCCTGGCAGGAGACCACGGTGCTCGTGGGGAGGTGGGTGATGCGGACCGCGGAGTAGGTCGTGTTGACGCTCTGTCCCCCGGGGCCAGAGGAGCAGAAGGTGTCGATGCGCAGGTCCTTGGGCTCGATCCGCACGTCCACCTCCTCGGCTTCGGGGAGCACCGCCACGGTCACGGCCGAGGTGTGGATGCGCCCGGAGGCCTCGGTGACGGGCACCCGCTGGACCCGGTGGACCCCGCTCTCGAACCGGAGCTTGGAGTAGACCCGATCTCCCTCGATGGACGCGATGATCTCCTTGATCCCTCCCGCCTCGGTACGGCTGGCGGAGATCACGTCGACCTTCCAGCCCATGCGCTCCGCGTAGCGCGAGTACATCCGGAACACCTGGGATGCGAACAGGCTCGCCTCGTCCCCGCCGGTTCCGGCGCGGATCTCCAGCAGGACGTCCTTCTCGTCGTTGGGGTCCTTGGGGATCAGCAGCCTGGGGATCTCCTCCTCCAGGCTCTCGCGGCCCTCCTCCAGCCCCCGGAGCTCCTCGTGGGCCAGCTCACGCAGCTCGGGGTCGCTCTCGGTGCGGATCAGCTCCTCGATCTTGGCGATCTCCTCCAGGGCGCGCTTGTACCGCGAGTAGCGCTCCACGATCGGACCCAGCTCCTTGGACTCCCGGGCGAGGGACCTGTAGGCGGACCGATCCCGGAGGATCTCGGGCTCCGACATCCTCGTCTCGCTCTCGCGGTAGCGAGCTTCGATCTCGCGCAGCTTCTGAAAGGTGATCGCGTCCATGGGGTCGAGTTGGGGCCCACGGGGGCTCCCGAACGATGATACCAGCGCCCCCGGGCGCGGTACAGGGAGCAGCTAGCGCCGAAGCTGCTGGAGGTTGAAGGTGACCGAGACCGTCACGAGAAACGGCGTCGGGATCCCGTTCAGGAGCAGCGGCCTGTAAACCCACTGTCGGACTGCCTCGACGGCGGCGTCGACGAGCAGCGGCGAGCCGCGGAGCGGTCTCACGCTCGACACCCGGCCCTGGGGATCGACCATCGCTTCCACGATCACGAGGCCGGTGAGGCGGGCCTGGCGCGCCAGGAGCGGGTAGTCGGGCTCCACCCGCTTGATCAGCTCCGGCGCCTGGAGCGCGCCTCCGACCCGCACCACCTTCTGAGGGGGAGGCGGCGGCGCCGCGGGAAGGCCGCCGACGATTCCGCCCACCACCCCGCCGGGTACGCCGCCTTCGACGCCTCCCTCCACGCCCCCCAGGAGGAGGTCGAGGCTCAGGCCCTCCTCCGGCGGGAGGTCCTCTGGAACCTCGATGGGGGCGACGAACTCGGGGGCTTTCTGCTCAGGGGCCGGGCGAGGCGCTGCCTGCGCCCTCCGCACCTGTCTGCGCGCCGCGGCCGGCGGAGGCGGCGGAGGAGGAGGTGGGGGTGCCGGCTCGACCGGCTGCACGAAGAACGCGCGGATTGCAGCGTCGGGCGCCGGCAGCGACTCGTCCAGGAACAGAGGTACGACGATGAGCACGATCGCAAGGACCAGGTGCACGAGCAGGGAGCAGGCGACGCTGCCGGGACCCCGCGCCGTGCGCGTGCGGGTCTCGGCGAGCACGAGCGGCCGGAGCACGAAGCGATCCTCGACACTTCGGCCCCGGGGAGTCGGTTGCGGAACAGGTGCCGTCTGTGCCATGGCCCGCCTCCTGACCTGTGAGTTAACAATCGTCGTGCCAGATGGCCGCCCCGCCTCGACGTTGAGCCGTCTGGAGTAGCAGGGCTCGGGGCACGGCTCGCCGGCAGGATCTGCGCGACCGGGGGCGGGGGCCGCAAGGCTGGCGACCGGAGGCGGCGGAGGAGGGCGCAAGAAACGGGTCGTCGCCGACCGCGTCGGGGCCTACCCTGGAGCTATGCTCGGCATCGCAATGAGTGACCTCACCACGCACGAGACGGCTTCGGGCTCTCCGGCCGACCACCGCCGGGTGGAACGGGCGATCCTGTTCCTGGCGCGCGAGTTTCGTTCGCAGCCGTCTCTGGAGCGCGCCGCCGCCGAGGTCGGGCTGAGCCCGCACCACTTCCAGAGGCTGTTCACCCGCTGGGCGGGCGTGAGCCCAAAGCGCTTCGTCCAGTACCTCACCGCCGAGCACGCAAAGTCGCTGCTCCGGAGCTCGGCGAGCGTCCTGGAGACGGCTTTCGGCGCCGGCCTCTCGGGTCCCGGGCGCCTGCACGATCTGGTGGTCGCCGTGGAGGCGATGACTCCGGGAGAGCTGAAGCGCGGGGGCGAGGGGCTCGAGGTCCGCTTCGGGTTCCAGCCCAGCCCGTTCGGGGAGTGCCTCGTCGCGGTCACGGTGCGGGGCGTGTGTGCGCTCTCCTTCGTGGGCGGCGGCGGGCGGGCGGCAGCGAGCTCCGAGCTCGCCCGGCAGTGGCCTCGAGCGGCCCGGCGCGAGGACCCGGAGGCTGCGGCCGCCGTCGTCCGCGCGGCCTTCGGGCCGCCGGGCAGCGGCCCGGGGCTCCGACTGCTGGTGGCCGGTACGAACCTGCAGATCAAGGTCTGGTCCGCGTTGCTTCGCGTACCGGCCGGGAGCGCGGTGAGCTACGGGGATCTCGCCCGCGCCGCCGGCCACCAGGGTGCCGCGCGCGCCGTGGGCGCGGCCCTGGCCCGGAATCCGCTCGCGGTCCTGATCCCGTGTCACAGGGTGCTGCTGGGTACCGGGGCCTTCGGAGAGTATCGGTGGGGAGCGGACCGCAAACGCGCGCTGCTGGCCTGGGAGTCGGCGCGGGCCGTGTGACCCCAGACCAGAGGGCGCCAGCAGTCGAGTCGGCCGAGTCCGCTGAGGAGTCGGCGCTTCGTTGCCGGGCAGTCGCAGTTCTGCTAGCGTTTGCCCGGCTTGGTCGCCGCTCTCCCGCCGCGGGAAGGCGCGCCGAAATGGCTCGTCCGTCGTTCGTGAGCTGCAGGAGGGCGGGCCGCCGAGCCGGGGTTGAGGAGGCCTGCGGTTCATGATCGAGGGTACCGTCAAGTGGTTCAACGAGTCGAAGGGGTTCGGGTTTCTCTCCCGCGAGGGAGGGCCCGACGTTTTCGTCCATCACACGGAGATCAAGGCGGAGGGCTACCGCACCCTCAACGAGGGTGACAAGGTCCAGTTCGAGGTCGTGGACGGACCCAAGGGGCCGAGGGCCGTCAACGTGACCCCGGTCTCGTAGCGGCACCTCGGAGCCGATCTGGAGCGACACTGCCCGGGCTGCCCCCGGGCAGTGTCGCGTGCGGGCTCAGCGAGCGAAGACCTCCGCGACGGGGGTGATGCGGATCGCCTCGGGCCGGATCCCCAGGCGGCGCGAGCCGATGAGGCGATCCTCGGCGACGAGCGCGTCGGGCTTTGCCCCGTCGTAGCGGACCGCCGAGGGCGAGTCTGCGAGGAGCGTGTCGCGGAGCTGCTCGGCGTCCCTGGCCACCGCCACGACCCACAGGTTCCGCGGGGAGACGTGTCGGCGGATCGCCGCGTTCGTCTCGGCGAGGGTCAGCGCGGCCAGGCCTTCACGAAGGTAGCTCGTGAAGTCTCCGATGCGGTGCCACTCGGAGTCCAGGGCGTAGCCGAGCTGGTGCTCCTGCCTCGCGGTCAGCAGGGAGGCGCTCTTCGACGCGTACTCCCGGGTCTCCTCGAAGGCCTCCGGGCTCAGCCCGTCTCGCACCAGGGCATCGAGCTCGTGCAGTGCGATACGCAGGGCCATCTGCGCGTTCTCGGGGGCCACGGGGCGCAGCCAGATCTCGAAGAGCTGGGCCCGGCGAGCGAGGTTGGGCTCGGGAAACAGGCGGAACATCCCCTCGGGGAAAGCCTCGATGTAGGCGTAGGCTCCGTAGTTGAGGCCCCGGACCTCCCGAATCCGCTGGAAGAGGTGGGAGACCTGGGAGCGGTGCTCCCCGAGCCAGGTCCTGGCGAGCCAGAGCGCCGGGTAGTCCCGATGTCCCCGGAGCACGGGGATCGGGTGCCCGATCGAGATCGCGGTGGAGCTGGTCTCCTTTCGGATGATCTCCACTTCCAGTCCGCGGGGAGAGCGACCCTCGATGTGCCCGGGCTCGTCGGCGGAGCCTTCGGGCAACCCCCGCAGCCGGGCCTCGAGGTCGGCGACCGCGCCCCGGGAGAGCCGTCCCGAGAGGCCGACCGTCAGCTGGCGCCGGGTGTACCGGGATCGCTGGAACTCGGCGATGTCCCCGAGGGTGAGCGCCCCGATTCCCGCGACGGTGCCGAGGGGAGGATGAGCGTAGGGCGTTCCGGCGAAGGCGAGACCCTGGAGACGCTCCTTGGCCAGCTCCTCCTCGTTGCTCTCCCGCAGGTCCTGCTCGAGCGCCGAGCGATGCGCATCCCGCAGCCGCGTGAAGTCCTCGGTGCGCAGGCCCGGCGAGAGCAGCTGCGGGAGCGCGAGGTCCAGGAAGCGCTCCCAGTTGTCCCGGTGCACCACTCCGGTGAAGCACGTCATCTCCCTGTCGACGGAGGCGGAGAGCTCGGCGGCGATCGGGTATAGAGCCCGCCGGACCTCGTCGATGGAGCGCTCGCGGGAGCCGGCCTGGGCGACCATGTCTGCGGCCAGGGCCGCCAGTCCCTCCCGGCCCGGGGGATCCCATGCGGAGCCGGCGCGGAACAGGAGCTTGAGCACGACCTGGGGAAGGGAGCTGTCCAGTTGGAGCGTGGCGAACCCGGACTGCCCCGCCCCGGGGGAGGGGATCTCGATGCTCGGGGGCGCGTCGATACCCGTCGGGAGGGAGTCCCGGCTCAGGGTGGCGACCACCAGGCTGGAGTCGGTCGCGTACCGTTTCGCGGCATCGAGGAGGTGCCGTGGAGTGAGGGCGTCGTAGATCCGGTAGCTCGCCTCGAGTGTCTCGACGCTGCGCCGGAAGCGGACGAACTCCGCGAGCGTCGACGCCACGGCCTCGCTCGTGTCGAGGGACCGGAGCAGGCCGAAACGGCGCTGGGAACGAGCCTCGGCCAGGCGTCCGGAGCCGACCGGCTCCCGCCGGGACCGGGCCAGCTCCGCCAGCAGGGCGTCGCGAACCGAGACGGCGCGGGCCGGGTCCTTGAGCCGGGCGAACACCGAAGCGAGATGCGGGTCGGCGTGGCGCGGCGCGTAGACGAAGAGCTCGTCCACGCTCTGCTCCTCCTGGACGAGGCGCTTGTACAGCGCCGACGTCGGTCCGAAGCCGAGGTCGAGCAGCAGGTCGATCGCGGCGTAGTCCGTCTGGTCCTCCCGGTGTGCCGGACCGTGGAAGCCGACGCTGACCCAGGGCAGGGTGGGCCCGGGCCAGGCGACGTGTGCGTAGACGGGTCCTCGGGGCGGGGGCTCGGCGGTGACCTCCACCCTGAACCGGCCCGGCTCCCATCCCCCCCAGTACCTCTCGGCCAGCGGCAGCACCTCCTCGGGGGTGACGTCTCCGACGACGAGGAGGGTCGTGTACTCCGGCCTGTACCACCGGTCGAAGAAGAGCCGGGAGTAGTCCAGCTGGTTCGGCATCTCCTCGATGTCGCGGAGGAAGCCCATCGTCGTGTGCTTGTAGGTGTGGACGCGGTAGGCGGCGTCCCTTTGCACCTCGACCAGCTTGTTCAGGGGCGACGCGCTGTCCTTCCGGTACTCGCCCAGCACGGCGCTGGCCTCGGTCTTGAAGTCCTCTTCGGAGTAGGCGAGGTTCCGGAAGCGGTCGGCCTCCAGCATCAGGACGGTCTCGAGGTCCTCCCGGACGAAGGTGGTGTGGTAGTCCGTGTAGTCGTCGGTGGTGTAGGCGTTGCTGCGGGCTCCGGCTCGGGTCAGGATCGCGTGGTAGCGCTCCGGGGGGAACGCCTCGGTCCCCCGGAACATCATGTGCTCGAAGAAATGGGCGAAGCCCGAGCGCCCCTCCTCGATCTCGTTCCGAGACCCGGTCTGCACGGGGACGTGCAGCGCGACTACGTCGGGGAGCCCCGTGGGCACCACGATCACCCTGAGCCGATTCGGTAGCTCGGACTCGGTTGCCCGGAAGGGGAGCAGGGACCCGGCGCCCCCCACGGCCGTCAACGGACCTTCACGCCCTTGCGCTGCAGCAGCCGCGTCAGGTACTCGGTGATCTCCGGGTTGACGTCCCGGCTCGTGGCGAGGCGGCGGAGATCCTCTCCGTTCATCAGCGGCACGTAGCCGTAGACGGCGCGGAGCGGAGTGTGCGGGTTGCTGATCAGGGCCATGCGCGCCGCCCGGGTGCGGAAGAGGTGATCGCGCTTCGCGAGCTCGCTCAGCAGCATGGTATTGATGTTCGGGAACTTCAGAGCCTGTGCCGCCCGGTCGGGGCTGTTGAGGAAGCGGAGCGTCTCCAGGGCGATCTTCGCGTCGGGGTGCCGCGCGAAGAGCTGGGTGTAGAGCCCTTCGCGGGCGAGCATGCGCTGAACCGTGAGGGGTATCCGGTCGAAGCTCGGGGAGCGCGCGGGCTTCTCGCCCACCCGGCGCTTCTGCTCCTTGAGGAGCTGGATCGACTGATGGAAGTGGGCGCTCGGCCGCCCCGCCAGGGCTTCCTGGTGCTCGACGAGCTGGTTGAGCGAGATGATCTTCCGGAAGTACTCGTCCTCCACGAAGAAGTCGAACGTGAACAGGGTGTTCAGGATTCGGCGCACGGCTTTGATGGGTTCCTGGCCCCTGGCCGCGGCGAGCGTCCTCAGCGTGCAATCGAAGAAGACCTTGCGCTGGTCGTCGCTGACGTCGGGATGGCCGAGCTGCTCGACGATGGTGACCAGGGCCGGCAGCGGCGCCTGGGGAAACGTCACGATCGTCCAGAAGTCCGTGGGGTCGAGCTGCGCCGCCGCGTGGCGCCGGTACTCCTCCAGGGGGTGCACGACCAGGGCCTTGAGGTAGACGCGGTAGTGGTCGGGGTCGTCCGTCTCGACGATCGCCAGGGCGTCGGCGGCGCCCGGGTAGCCGGTCGGCCCGGGTTTGAACAGGCGCAGCAGGCGCCTGAAGCGGTTCGCCACCGGGTACGGGTCCGCCAGCTCGATGAAGCTGGTGAGCTTGCTGCGGCGGGAGGAGAAGAAGTAGTCGTCCAGGAGCACGATCTCTGCGTTCCGCCAGAGCGTGTCCAGGAGGTGCTCGAGCATCGGGTCCTGCTGGGCGGCGCCGCGGATCAGGTGAGCCACGAGCTGATGCTGATGGCGGCGCAGCAGCTCGACGAGGGCGTCGTTGCGGTCGATCTCGTGAAAACCGTCCAGACGCGCCAGGCACTCCAGGAAGGGCGTCTGGCTCTCCACCTCGTGGCTCGGCTCCTCGAAGACGTCCGTGTAGTTGAGCTCCTCCTCCTCGGGCTGGGTGTGAATCGCCTCGAGCAGGATCGAGACCTCCTCCTCGTCGTCGAGGTCGAGGCCCGACTCCAGCGGATCGACGCTTTTCCTCAGGAGCTGCTCGGGGCCGGCCTCCTCCTGGGCCGCGTCGGGCGGCTGCTCCGCCGCGGCGGGTGCGGGCGCCATGCGCCGAGCCAGCTCGTCGAGCCCCTCGAAGAGCTGGGTGAGCCGGCGGCGGCCCCGCAGGTTGTGGCTGTTGGCGATGGGGGAGAGAAGCTGGAATCCGCGGTCGGCCTCTCCTCGGACCACCTTGACCACCGCGGCGTCGATGGCGGCGTTCAGGCGTCCCCAGACGTCCAGCACCGCGCGCACTCGGCTGGCGGCGCTCTCCGCGTGGGCGTGGGAGAGGTAGGGGTCCAGAGCCCCGGCGGTGGCGGCGACCTCCTCCAGCTCTTCGATGACCTGCAGCAGCGTCGCCTTGTAGGCGCTCCTGTAGCCGAGCCACGCCGCGGCCGCGGGGTTGACGTCACGGACCAGCGTCTCCGCGCGACTGACCACGCCCTGGGATAGCTCGATCAGCCGGTCCAGCAGCTCGTTGCCGGTTCCAAGGGGGCGTGGGGGCTCCGACACCGCCTGCTGCGGAGCAGGAGCGACCTCGGGGCGGGCCGGCTGCGCCGCGGGTCGGGACCGGCTCGCCGGGCGCCAGGATCGGACCGAGAAGCGGTGGCGGGCGGGGCGCGCCTCGGCCCGCGGCGGCAAGGTGCGCTGGGGCCGTGCCCGAGCGGGCCGGGGCCGCTGCGGACGGACTCTCAGTTGCACGCGACGAACCCCGGACCTGGGCGCATCCGCGCAGTTTCCCACGCCGGGGCCCCCGGCGGCTACCCCGGCGCGGGACGCGCGAGCGCTACGTCAGGCGACGAGCACGGGGCAGGGGGCGGAGCTCAGAACGCGCTCGGTCCGGCTGCCGAGGATCACGTCCAGCAGATCGTGCCGCCCCCGCGTGGCCATCGCGATCAGATCGGAAGCCTCTCTCCTGGCCGTCTCCAGGATCGTCGAGGCCACGGCGCCGTCGGCGACCCGCGCCGACAGCCGCACGCCTTCGATGTCCCGGCCGGCGGCTCGGATGAGGGCGGACTCCGTGGGCAGCTCCTGCGGTCGGTGACCCGAGGCGACGTGGAGCAGGAGGACCGAGGCGTCGAAGGCCCGCGCGATGCAGGCGACGACCGGGAAGGAGAGGCGCGACGGGAGGTCCAGGTCCGTGGGCACGAGGATCCGTCGGTACGGGCGCGCCTCCTGCTCGGGTCGCACGCACAGCAGGGGGT